>ERZ1292629.645-Hain-H43-01um-R1-645-length-38394-cov-23_pt2 | contig 19569 bp, 31 predicted proteins | sample MGYA00564399_ERZ1292629 | MGnify/ENA primary metagenome ERZ1292629 (study PRJEB36523, sample SAMEA6512636) | groundwater metagenome | collected 2019-01-08 | study: AquaDiva: Metagenomics assemblies of 32 groundwater samples | reverse complement strand
CAGAAACAGCAGATTCTTGAGAGCGTGCTTGCCGGCAAACAAATAGCGAAGGATAGAATTACAAAAGCGTTTACAAGCGGCGATTTTTCCACTTTGCCGGAAGAGTTGGTTAACGCGCTGCGGCCCGTAGCGGACGATCCTGTCGTGGCGAAAGCGCTTACGGAACGATTAGCGCGCAACGCCAAACTCGCTTCTGCGGCCGGCATTGAAGATCCGTTTGTTATGTACGCGCCGTCAATAGCAAAGGAAGTACCGGAACGACAGCGCATATTAAACTTTTTTAGCGGCACGAAAAGCGTGAAGGTTGGCTCAAAGGACTATATGAAAGAGTTTCGCAACCTGCTCAAAGACGAGGAGTTGCTTAAGGACCGCACACTCTTTCTTCGAGTTGAAGATGAGATTGCCACAAATCAGGTTACGCAGGACTTTTTAAAACAGAGCATTGATGACTATGGAGAAGCGCTCACCGCTTTTAAAACAGAAAGAGAAGCTACGGCCGCGGGATATAGAGTACTTAAAGAGAAGGGCGTATTTGGCAAAGAAGTCGGCTATGTTCTTGATGCTGACTGGAAGTTCTTGAATAGCCATATGAACAATAACTATAAAGCGTTTGATGTTATTGCAAAAGCATCGGGCTTCGATACGGCTACTTCTCTCTTCAAGCGTTTCGTTACCGGCCTATTCGCGCCGTTCCATGTCAGGAACTTTGCATCAGGCGAGATTCAAAACTTTGAGTTGATTGGCAGAGTAGCGCAGGCGCCGAAGGTGCAAGCCGGCGGTCTTCGTTTAGCGAATAAAATATCGCAGGGCGCGTTCTCGGAAGTCATTGATCCGTTTGATGGATTGCTTACCGTGGGCAGGAAAATTAAAACCTTTGGCGATGAGGTTATTGAATTGCACGGCAAAGCGTGGAAACTTGACGATATTGGACAAGCGATTGAAAGACGATTCGGCGGATCCTCGCGCTACAACGTGGACTTTAATTCAATTACCAGCGATGCGGATAAACTGCTTGATTCGGGGATATTTTCAAAAGAGGCCTTAAAAGAATGGGGCAAGTCATTTAAAACAATAAGCTTAAAAAAGAATCCGGTAGAAGGATTGCTCGGACAAGACGCGCCTTACTTCAGGGGAGCGCGCGTAATAGGCGCATGGGTTGAAATGCAGCAGAAAGCAAAACTGGTGCTTGGAGCGCTTGAGAAAGGGACAACACTTGAAGAAGCGCTCGGTATTGCAGCGAAGGGCGGTTTCGACTATCGCGCGCTGACCATGTTTGAATCAAAAATCCTGCGCCGAATCATTCCGTTCTATTCTTTTAATAGAAAGAACGTTGAATTGCAGCTGAAAGTACTGGGTGAAAACCCGCAAAGAATCAATCAAGTTATTCGCGGCATTGAAAACATACAGAATCTTTGGGAAACAAACCTTACAAAAGAGGAGAAAGACAACTTGCCGGCTTACTTAAATGAATATCTTTCCGTTCCTGTAGGCAGAACAAATCAAGGAGTGCCGCAATTCGTGCGCTCTTTCGGTACGCCCATAGAAGCATTTACAGAATTAGTGAAGTTCTCGGCTGAAGGAAAGTCGTCAATCGAACGCACATTTTTGGGCACGCTTTCAAAAGTAAATCCTTATATTAAAGTTCCTATTGAACTTGGCATCGGTAAGGATTCTTTCAGACAACGAGATATTAAGGAAGTATATACCGCGCCGGAATATGAATTAGCGCCGCAGATCGTCAAGGACTTTCTTAAAATTAACAAAGTTATCAAAAAAGATTTCAAGACCGGATTGCCACGGACCACTTATGTTGCGGACCCCGAGCGTCTTTTAGTGACGCGTTCGCTTTTCACTTCGCGCGGTTTCACTTATTTCAACAATATATTCAACGGGAAAATAGACGGATTCTTTAGAGTAATGGATTTAGTTTCAGGAATCCGAGCGGCAGAGGTCGACGTTGAACGGCAAGCAGGATTCACCGATCGTCGCAAACGCGAGGAATTGGGAGATTTGCTGCGCCGGAACGGAGTGATTAGCGAGTTCAATAAACTTTTCATACCTAAAAATGACTAACGATTTATTACAATTAGGCGCAGTGGCGGTAATCTTCCTCTTCGCAATCAAGGAGTTCTTTGCGTGGATGAAGTCGCGCAAAGAGAACGGCGGGAAGTCAAACGCTGTTATGGAGGCAATGCTCAAGGAGCTACGCACTATGAACGAGAACCATCTTCATGCTTTGAAAGATGCCATCAGTGATGGAAACAATCGCTTGGTCGACGCAATCAATAACGGTAACAACAAACAGATTGAGTTGCTCGGGGAGATCAAGGGCAAGCTTGATCGATAAAGCTATGAACATCACTCAATCGCCTTCACCTAATTTTTATTCGCGGCAGGGTTACAAGCCCGAGCTTATTGTCGTTCACGTTACCGACGGCTACGCTCACGGAGATTTGCACTACTTGCAGAACCCGAACCCTCCGGGCGGTGTCGGTCCGGTATCGGCACATTTTTATATAGATCCTGCAGGCGCAATCCATCAGCTTGTCAGGGAAGATCAAGGAGCGTGGCACGCCGGCAGGGTGCTTAATCCTACGGCAAAACTTTTGAAAAAGAACTGGCTCGGGCAGCACGTCAATCCGAACTATTATACTGTCGGTATTGAGGTATCGTGCAAGCCGCCGGTAGAGCCGACGCCGGCGCAGATGGTCAGCTTGAAGTGGCTGATCGGGAATCACTTAAAGACACTCTTAAATGTTACGATCGATCGGGATCACATCATCGGTCATCGGGAGATCTTCGCCGGAAAGACGTGTCCGGCAACACTTAACGTTGATAAATTAGTCACAGAATTGATGCCGCCTGCGGTCGATAGATCGGCAATAGTAAAACAAATTAAAGAATTAGCAGACAAACTTTTATGAAAAACTTTTTTGACAAATTATATTCAAATCCGTGGGGCCGCCTTGCGCGACGTTTCGTTATTGTCGGCGGATCTTCGGTCGTCGCATATTTAGTATCAACCGGCAAATTAGTGCTTTCACCGGAGGGATTGGTAGACAGCGTGCTTTCGCTTTCCTCCGGAGATCTTGTGTTCGCCGTAAAGATGTTCGTCGGTGCCGGTTTCCTTGCCGCAGTAGATAAGTTGCGCCGCGAAGGGAACTGGAAATGGCTTGAAAAGCAGCCGGAGAAGCCGGTGGACAAGCCGGTGGGCGAGCAATAGAGGGAATGGTATAATGGAAGGGTAGCTGAAAAGACCGAGTTTTAGGCGGAAACGAATAGTTGGCGGTGCTTAACCGCCTATTATGAGAAAAACCCTACTACTCTTGGTGGTTTCAGCCACCGCGATTGGATTATTTTTCATTCCTCGAACGATCGTAGTGGCGCCGGACCCAGCAAGCCCGGTAGTAATCCAGCAAGACACAAACAAGGTAGTGGCATACCTTCAAAGCAAAAAATCTCCTCTATCGAAAGATGAGGTTAGTTTGTTGGTGCAACAGAAACACTGGAAATTGCTTGTGGCTTTGATGGGTATTGAAAGTCAGTTTTGTCGTAGACAACTTGGCTACAACTGCTTCGGCGTAGGTGGCGATTCTGCTTACCGGCATTATAATAATTTTTCAGAATCGATTATTGATGCCGAAAAACTAATTACAAGACGACAAACACAAGGAAGATGGCTGACTATTGAATCAATGAATGGAAGCTATGTAGTTCCAGCAAATGAAAATTGGGTGCGTGTGGTGAATAAAGTTTTACAAGAGATTGAATCATTTTAATAAGAATCAAAAGACCGCCATCGATGGCGGTTTTTTGTTAGGGCATGAGCTTTAATAGTGAGGTTGAAGCGTTACCTCTTTCCGCAACAGGTGTAGGTTGTGGAATGTAGGCGAAACGTGTATTTAAAAATGCTCATGCCCTATCTATACTATACCACATTACTGATCTTTCTTCTTTATAGGTTCTCCGTTCTCGTCAAACTCAACACCCTGCAGCATCATCTCAATATAGGAAATCATGACAAGAGCGCGGCCGCGTTCCTTGCACTCGCCTTTCGGGAACTCGCCGTCAAGAATATCAACCATTGTATTCCAGTATTTTGATCGGTTCATGGTAGTTTCCAGTCCATTGCCACCCGGACCGGATGATCGGTTTCCTTACCATCAAAGGCATCGTGGAAGGCATCGAACATTTCGTTCGGCACAAAGAAGCGATACTCCTCAATCGCATATTCAATACCCTGTTCGTACACTTCGATCCTGCCGCCGCGACCCCACTGATAGTCGGGATTTTGTACGACTTCCTCTGTAACCGTGAGAAGATATTTTTTAGTCATGTTTTACAAATTTAATGTGATGCTTCCACCACGCTATTCGATACACTTCTCCTTCAACCTTATCAAACACCATTCCTAAAAATGGCTTCGGCTGCGAGCGCGTACCGTCCGGCTGAAACATATTTTCAATACCTTCCCAATTCTTCTTGCGAATGTATCGCGGTATGCAAAATCACACTCGATAAAAAACTTGTTTGAACGGATAGATAAATTCATGCTTGCCGGTCCACGGCACGACAAAGAATCGATCCAGCAACCTACAAGCTATACAGTAACAATGTGTCATAAATGTAATAATTTTTTAATAAAGTTCCAAAACCTCTGCCAGCGTGTCATTCCTCCCGGATGTATCACGCTCGGCTGATGAGCTATGCCAGAATGAAGGGGCGCGGCATCCGATGACGGCTTTACTTTCTTGTGCTTGCGTTGATACTTGAGTATATTCTTTACCCGACGGATCCGCTTCGTGCGCTTGCGTGTATACTCGCCACGTTTTATCTTGATTTCTTGAATGATTTTCTTTTTAGCTTTTTTCATACTAAACTATGTCCGCAATGAGGACACTTTTGTTCCTTTAATAACTCGCGCTGCAATATTTGATTGACTCTTTGAGGAGAGATATTAAACATTTTGCCTATTTCGGTATAGGATTTGCCGCCTTCTTTTGAAGCTAAAGAAGCAATTTTCTTATTGCGGGTTTCCTGCGCTGTTTTAGGTATTTTTCTCATGATTCAAGTATACGCTTTTTAAAGTTTATATCAAGTGGATAAGTTATGAAAGAGTATTTTCATTGAGGTGTTTTGTTAATATCTCATAACCATCCTTCAACACAAGGATCATATGTTCATACATTACGACCGGCTGGCGATCCGGACAGAATGAAGTCCAGCCATCCTCGCGCGCGATTACAGCCCTGCCCTTGCCCGGCGTAATCATCGGCTCGATACAGATGACCGCCCCTTCCTTCAGCTCTTGCCGGTAGAGCGGTCCGGTGTAGTCGGTATAGTGAGGGATGTGCGGCTCTTCGTGCATCTTCTTGCCGATGTGATGGCCGCCAAACTCCCTGATGACGTTATAGCCGCGCGGCGATACGAAGCGTTCTATGGCTTCTCCGATCGTACCGATTTTTGCGCCAGCACGCACTACCCTGATACCTTCATAGAGCGCTTGTAATCCGTACCTCATAGCGCGCTCCTTGCGATTATCGATCTTACCGACAGCAACGGTGAGTGCTGCATCTCCGCAGCCGGTCTTATATTTCACCCCGAGGTCATACTTGACGATCTCTCCTTCGTGAAGTGAACGGCCACGAGGCGGTGCATGGCAAATCTCGAAGTCCACAGAGCAGCAGATCGTTGCCGGAAACGGTACCGGCGCCCAGTCCGGCTTGTAGCCCTTGTTATAAGGTGTGCCGCCTCGTTCTCTAATCATTCTCTCGGCCAGCTCGTCGAGCATGTCAAGCGAAACATCGGGCTTCGTCAGCGCCTTCAGTTCCAGCAAGACATCTGTGACTATGTCTGCTGCTACTCGCTGATCTTCAAGCAATGTTTGCTTTGGTTGTAGGAGCTGGCGTATCCTCATGGACTTTTATTTTATTTATAATGCGCTTCAGCGACGCTTGATCGCGTTTATCGGTTACAAACTTATCGGCTATCAGCATCATGCCGTAAATGAAATCGTTAATTGTTTTCTCTCGAGGCGCCGGCGGCGTAACATAAATCTTTAAATCCTGTGGCGTTGTTTGAAGATTAACAACGTCAACGATCTTCTTAACCTCTACCTGCGCGCGTTTCTTTACGAAAAGCTGCAAGCCGGCAGGATAATCTTTGCGAACCATGTTGAGCGCGTCCGTATCATTATAAGCCATGACGGCTTTGAAGTCCTCCGGCAAGTCAATTTTAATCGGCCCGCCCTGCACGGTAAACATATAGAGCTTCAGCTCCTGCGCTTCTTTCTCCATATTCATTTTGTTTGTTGGATTTTCCATAATCATCTAATCTTTGAGACCATGTGAGGGAGTATCAATCGTCTACCGCTTCATAGAGTTATCACACAGTCCGCTATCATCCTAACGGTTGACGCGCTTTCCGCTTCCGCCCGGGCTGGCGGTGATAGGGCTTGCGCCCCACGATTGAAAAACTACCCCCTATATGGTCTCAAAGTTAAAGGACTATCTATTGAACTCGTTGTCGCGGTCATTGAAATCGCGCTTGTTGCGATTCTGACTGTAACCTCGATCGCCCCCTCGATCCTTGCTATATGAAGAACGTGGATCCATAGGACGCGCTATATTCACTACTACCCTGCGTCCGCCGAGATCCTTCTCGTTCCACATCTCAATGGCTCGCTCCGCTTCTTCGTCCGTCGACATCTCGACGAATCCGAATCCGCGTGACCTGCCGGTTTCCTTATCGTTGATGATCTTCGCGGACACAACCGTTCCGGCTTTACTGAACGCGTCACTCAATTCTTGTTCAGTCAAAGCGTACGGAAATCCTGCAACGAACAATTTGGTTGACATAGAAGTATATTACTCCGCAAGCGCAACCTTACCTTCCTCAACGAGAGGAGCGGCGACTTCTTCTGACAATTCAACAACTGAATCAACTGCTTGCGCAGCACCTTCCAGTTCAAACTCCACAAGAACTTTATAGTTTGGCATATGCGTTTAAGTTATTTAATTACTTTTCTCTCCGGCGCCTCGACCTGAACGCCTGTCTTATTTTAACAATTTTCGTGCCTTCTTGTAACCACCGACAAGACCAAAGATGCGGATGCTTTTAATGTCTACCTCTTCACGCTTCAAGAGTTTCTTCACTTCCTTATACAGATCGCGTCTTGTCTTACAGAAAATCATCGGGTCCTTCTTATTGACGGCGTAGAAGATCACATAACGCGCTTTGTCCGGTGAACCTTTATCTACTTTGATGTAGTTCGTGCCGTCGAAGCGCTCGGCATACACCGCATTGCCGTTGAACTCCCATGGCAGCACCTGAACCGTGTAATCGATTCCGGTTGACCAGTTTGTATCAACAGTGATATACGCAGTACCGGTATTCGTTGATGTTGTAATTGTATTTTCCCACATAGTTTTATCCTTTCTTTATTTTAACTTGAGTGTCGACGGCAGCTCAAGGACCGGCGGTTCCTTCGGGTTCTTCTTTGAATCAAAGTAATCATACTGCCACACTGCTCTCACATTCTCGAACACCTTGTAGTGATCACGCCAGTCAGGATACACTACGAATCGGTAACCGAGTTTGCTTATCGACCCGAGCTGAAGAGCTGCGGTTTGTACAATTTCAATGTCTGTGTTTTCCTCTATTGCTTTCGCGTATGACGCGAACTGCAGAGGGAAGTGTTCATGCAACCCGGCGCCACTCTTCAAATCTAATACAGTAATTTCTCCGGCTATCTTATAAAGACGATCGAATCTGCCGGCGTACTGTCCGGATTCAGAGAATATCGCCATTTCTTTTGCGATCAATTCCGGATTATATTCTTTATGCCAATCAACGAAAGAATCAATCTTATACCATTCCTCAAGAGAATAATTCTGCTCAAGTAATTCTATCCCATCTTCAAGCGCGTCGCAGGCGGCATGAATCCGGGTGCCACGCTCACCTGCTTCGGACTTAATACGCTGCGATTCATTCCAGCCCTTCTCTGCGATCCACTGCGTGAGATATGTGGACTGCGGATAGGCGTTTAAGATCGTCGTGCTTGAAGGAAATACACCGAGGTATTCTCCTTTCGCACCGTCCGGAAGCGCGCGCCAAACATGATACCAGTGATGGGATAATGTTTTAGCGAGCTCTATGATGTATGGCTTGAGAATTTTCATAATGTTATCTCACCCACCTTCTTATAGAGAGTATAGGTATTGCCTTTAACTTCGATATAGAACTCACCGGCTTTGCGCTGCGACCAGCCGTGCATGGTAAGAAACTCCTGATACTTTTTATCCTTCGCGAGTTTTTTCTTACGCTCGGCTTCTGCTTTCGCCTCCGCTTCCGCCTTTTCCTTGCGCTCGCGTTCCTCGCGCTCAAGTTTTTCTTTCGCCTCCTTTTGCAATCGTTCAGTTTCGCGCTCAAGCCGGTCAGCTCGTTCTTTCGCTTCGGCTTCAACCTTCTCGGCCCTTTCCTTCGCCTCCCGTTCTTCGCGGGCAATTCGTTCCTTTGATTCCTTCTCGGCTCGCTCGCGCTCTATTTTAAGATTTGCTTCAGCTTCTTCGGCGCGCTTATGCTCATCAGCTCTGGCGCGATCCTCCGCTTCTTTAATCTCTTTTTCTCTTGCCGCCTTTACTTCCATTTCTTTAATCTCTTTTTGTTTTGCCTCAAGCTCAATCCGGTCTTTCTCATTCTTATCGGCGAAACGCTTGTTGCAATAACCTTCAAAAGCAGTGCTGTCCATTTCAAGCAAGCTTTCATCGTCAAGATTATCAATGCCATCATTGATAGAGGCAAGGCGTTCCTTGCGTTTCGGCAATAGTTCCCGGCGCTTTTCTTTTTCCTCAAACGCCAGCGCCTTATCCTCAAGACCTTCAAGCCGCACCTCTTCGGGCTCAACAAGGGCGATCAGTTCTTTTTCCTTTCCAATAACCGCTTTCTGAAAATCAATCGCTTTCTGTCGGTACATCTTGCCTTGTTTGGCAATAGAAACGCGGATTTCTTTTAAGCGAATCCGATGATCCCTCACGGCTTTAACCTGAAGTTTATTTGAGAAGTCGCTGATGGTGATACCGCGGCCGTCATCGACGATCTTTTGGATTTCCATGACCGTCGGATTGAACTTCTCTATTTCTAATTTTTCTAATGTTATTTCAGACATGTTATGGTTGATAAATTAAATCATTACCCGACTTCGTAATGAGTTGAAGTTTTATTAAGCGATTAATAGCAGAAAGATATGAGGAGCTGGTATAACTTTTTCCAGCTTTAATCGCTAATTGTGAGCGAGTAAAAGGAATGTTCGGATGTTGGCGGATTCCTTCCATAATATCTTTCTCATATTTTGGTAAACTCTCAATAAGAGAATCATTTTTGCCGGAATTTAAAACAGATGATGCCGATGCCGACGGTGCGCCGCCAACTATTCGCCTAATATTTTCAATGATTGCATCACGACTTCGGATTTCTCCATCTTTTTGGATAAGCTTTGATTCATATTCGTTACGAAGCTGAATGAGTTGCTGGGGTTCAACAACAGCCGGAGTTGGAACTATCATTGGTTGAATATCTTTCTCTTTTATTTTTCCCTTGACCTGCACTGTCTTTAATTGCGAAGTAAATCTCTCAATGAAACTCTGAACATCTAACTGGCTCAACTCCGGCATCACAAATTTACTGTCAATCTTTTCTCTATCCGGATGGAAGGTCTCCCGCTTACGGATCTCGAGCGGTTTAAAGATTCCAAGAAATTCCGGCGACCAAATCCAACCCTTGCCATGTTTAAGAAACGGAAGCGATTTCATAAACTTGTCAAAATCACCTTCAGCAGAATGATATTCAACCCAATCAGCCAAAGCTTTTCTGTCCTGCGGGGAGTTATTTTGAAACGCCAAAAGCGTATCAAGTTGCGTCAGCACGTCTTTATTGATAGTGGCGGCGCGCTGGTTAAGCATCGTAACTCCAATGCCACGGTTCCGGCCCATCACAACAAGATTTGACACGGCATTAAACGTCTTTCCTAATCCGCCGAACACTCTTTGCGGGACATATTCATGCGCCTCTTCAATAAAGACATGAATTGGAGTTTTAACAACCCTCAATAATTCTTCAGAAAATTCAGAGATAAGCCAACGTTCTGCCGTCTTTCCACCCGGAATCCCGAAGGTTGAAATTACGCAAGAAATATTTTCACGCACCACTGCCCGCGCAATTTCTCTTCCCATATCTCGATTAAGAGGAATATCAGCATGTTCGGTGCCAAAGACCACGATGGGTAATCCTTTATCTTTGCCGTTCGCGGCGAGGCGTAAGCCCCACCAGACATCAATCGGGTCGAACACAACGAACGGAATGTTCGCTTTATAGAACTCCTCTGCCATCACCGCACCAGTATAGGTTTTGCCAGCACCGCGCTTCGCAAGAATTGCAAACGCTTTGGTTGCCGCGTTGATGGGCATTTGAATTGAACCTAAATTGATGTTCATTTATTTCTTTTTATTCTTACCCTTTTTCTTCGGCTGCGGCTTCGGCGGAAACTTGAGCCACACATTCTTTAGAGGAAAGTGCATGTGTGCCTTTTTACACATACGAACATAATCTCGTTCCTCGTAGTTCGGATGACCGATAGTCAAGGTAATCTCGAGATTGCCGACGTTTGAGAGTTTCTTGCGTTCGAGCTGACGGGTGGCACGGACGATGTATTTTTCAGAGATAAACTTCGTTGCCTTCCATGCGTTGGCTTTCAGCAAGTTTTCGATTGTCGCGCCGATTGTCGAAGTATAAGCAGTATATTTTTTACTCATATTATTAAGCATCCAACGGACGAGATTCTAACCACTCGGTGTCCATCTCGCCTGTCGTGTAAACTTTAATGATCTTCGCATCGTTACCCATCGACGAGGGTTTCGACTCTGTGAACTTCAATCCGAACTTCTGTCCGATCTGCATACGATTCATCTGCGCGTCGAAGATGTCGTTGCGGCCCCACACGCCCCACACATCGCCGGCTTTGAGCGTGACCTCTTCGCCTTCTTTTGTGTGGAACACTCCACCTTCGGCCTTCACCTCATAGATAGTGTTCTCGCCGAACTTGGTGTTGACCCCACTGCGCTGTCCGACCTTCGTGCCGAAGATGTGATCTCCGACCTTGCCCCAGTTGATTGACTGCGGCTGAACTTCATTTTTGTCATCGAATATATCTTTAGACATGGTTTTATTCTTCTTTATTATTTGTTAATTGCACATTTATGCCACTCGACTTGAGGCAGTACACACAATACGCGGCGTATCTTCGCGGATCTTTTGATTCGCGTGGAAACTCTGCGTGATAGCTTTCAATGATACGCCATTCATGCCGACACTTCGGAGGACGATCCATAAACGCTTCTTGAGGAAACGGCACGTCTTCTGTCTTTATCGGCGACATTTTTACTTCTGTACTAATCATACGTTTTTAGAACCGCTAACCACTTCGTTTGTCACGATGTTAGCCGTTCTGTTTATTTCCTTCCTCGACCTTTTTTTGTTCAGATTCTTTTGTGAGAATCTGAACAACCCGACCCTTTGTCAGGTTATGAAAGGAAGCAATGTAATCAAGCGGATACCCTTTTTCGGTCTGATTGAAAATAATTTCATCACGTTTCCGCTTTGCTATGGCTTCTTTTTTTGTTGGTCTTGGCATATAATAAATTTAGTTTAACATAGATAGTATAATTGAAAAGGTATAACTTATCCACAACCTAAACATTTCTATTTACATTATAACTTTTGGTATACTAAAAGAGCAAGTGTAGAACTGTGGATAAGTTAAGACAGTATTTACACTCCAAACCTATGACTCTACCTTTAAACATATTGGAATGGTTGCACGCTCGGGGAATTACTGACGCGGTGATCACCGCGAACGGCATCACATGGAACGGCACGCATATTGTCATTCCAATCAAAGACAAAGACGGCGCCGTTCTTTTTAATAAATACAGACGCGACCCATTCGGTCCGACCGACCAGCCAAAATATAAATACGAAGCCGGATCCACCGCCCACCTTTTTAATGCTCATAAACTAAAAGAACGCCACTCCATTATTATCTGTGAAGGCGAGATGGATGCCTTACGTCTTGAATCTCTCGGCTATATTGCCGTCACTTCTACCGGCGGCGCCGGAACTTTCAAAGACGAATGGGTTGAACTCCTTACCGGCAAGGATTTATATGTATGTTATGACAACGACGAAGCCGGACTGAAGGGCGCGGCGAAACTTTTAACTAAACTACCGGCAAAGATGGTTCTCGTTCCGCGCGCCGAAGGAGTGAAGGACATCACCGACTATCTGAAAATAGGCGGCAGCTTTCCTATTCTGCTCGAGCAGGCGCAGAGTTTTCCGGTTCTCTCCGATCCTATACCGGAGTTCAAGTTCATCAAAGATGTTGAGGAACAGAAGAGAAAATACAAATACGCGCTCGAACACTTAATGGTTCAAGAAAGAAACGCGAAGAACTCCGGTAAGTTTTTCTGGCACTTCGATGCAATCCGCGAGCTTTTCTTAACCGCGCTCGATAACCTTGAACGCGAGATCCGCAAGCTCCGCTATTTCAAGAAGCCGGCGGCAGTGGAAGATAACGACGGAAGAATTACAAACGATGATGTGGCGCGCGCGAAGGAAGTGCCGATAGAGAATTTCCTTAAAATTAACCACGCCGGTTTTGCTCATTGTCCTCTTGGACATACAGACAAAACACCGAGCTTGAAAGTTTACAGACAACAAAATAAATGGTTTTGCTTTTCCTGCAGTTCAGGAACAGATGTTATTGACCTTATTCAAAAAATGGAAAGTTGTGATTTCATTACGGCCGTAAAAAAATTGATAAACAAATAATTTATGTCAAACGGAGGACTGCAAAAACTGGAAACGGAGATCGGAATTATCTATCTGATCAAAGACCCTCATATCACCAAACTGCTGACGGCGGCGGTTGTTTCGCAATTCCTCTCGAGCGATCCAGTTTGGATTGTCATAGTCGCTCCCTCCGGCGGCGGCAAGTCGGAGTTCATCAATATGCTCGGTCTTGTGAGGTGGACGCCGCCCGGAGAAAACAAACAAGAGCAGATAGTTCACCCCGTTTCTACTCTTACCGCGCGCACCTTTGTTTCCGGCTACAAGGCCGGCGGCAAAGACCCTTCGCTTCTTTTACAGATTTCAAATGGAATCCTCACTTTTAAAGACCTCACCTCGCTTTTGTCGGAACATAAAGACGACCGGGCGGTTATCATGGCCCAGCTCCGCGAGATTTATGACGGCAGATATTCTAAACGATTCGGCACCGGCGAGGAAATTAACTGGATCGGGAAAATCACTCTTATCGCCGGCGCGACTTACGCTATTCATACTCTTAAAGCGTCCTATACCGCGATGGGCGAGCGTTTTGTTTTTTATAATCTTATCCAGCCGGACCGCGAGGAAGCGGCCGAAAAAACAATGGAGAATCAAGAAGAGGGCAAGATGGCGGCGCACCGCCAACATCTTGCCGAAGAGTTTGCCGGCTATATTATTCAGGTATTAAACAACATGCCGAATAAATTGCCAGCAATGGACAAAGCCACGCGCAAAGACATGATTGCTCTGGCTGAACTTTCTACGCGCGCCCGGTCCGACGTGGAACGTAACTGGCGCAGCCCGCAGCAGGAAGTCACAGAAGTTCATCCGCCGGAAATGCCGACACGCTTCGCCGGACAGCTTCAGACCGTGGTGCAGTCATTAAAAATTATCAATCATCACGAGACCGGGAAGTTTGAATTGCTTGAAAAAGACAAGGACTTAATTAACAAGCTGGCGCTTGATTCTGTTACGAAGATGCGCCGCATAGTCATGCAAGAGCTTTCAAAATACGAGGTGATAGAAACAGCCGGACTGGCAACGAAGCTCGGACTGCCGACAAACAGCGTTCGTAGGTATCTTGAAGATTTAACCGCGCTTGAAATTGCCGACAGGGAAAAAGGGTCGGGGCCGAAGGGCGATCGGTGGAATATCAAGAAACACTACCGCGCGCTTATGGCTCGTTTTGAAGGCGTAACCATTGAGGGCAAGGAACTTACCGAAGCGAACGCCGAACCAACTGATGAGCAGCTTCTTGCTGAAGCAAACGAGGCGCAGGCCGAAGAAGAAAGTAAGGAAGAAGGTCTCAATTTTTAATATGGAAACAAATAAAATTTTTCAAGGCAGCGTATTGGATGTTTTAAAAACCTTTCTGAACGAAAGCGTTGATTGCATTGTGACCTCGCCGCCTTACTACGGCCTCCGCGATTACGGAACTGCTTTATGGGAAGGCGGGAAAAAAGATTGCGATCATCAGATAGGCAGAAATACCCGCAAAGGAAATGCGTGGATGAAAAGCAAACTAACCGAAGGAACTTATGGAGACGAAACTATAAAAAATGGCGAGAGGTGTCCTAAATGCGGCGCAACGAGAATAGATCAGCAGCTTGGTTTAGAATCTACTCTTGAAGAATATCTGCAAAACATGCTGGCGATTACGGCCGAACTCAAGAGAGTTTTAAAAAAGACCGGAACGATGTGGTGGAATCACGGCGACGCGTATGCGAGTCAGCACACCGGCGGGAATCCTTCTTCTAAAAGCATGAAAAAAGGCAGGAAGTTGGAATCCGCTCAGTCAGTCCGACAACCTGATGGCAAGAAAATGTTTCTCCAAAAATCTCTTTTATTGCAAAACTTTCGATTAGCGATTCGGATGATGGACGAGCAGGAATGGGTCATGAGAAACACCGCGATTTGGTATAAGCCGAATTGTATGCCATCCAGCATTAAAGATCGCTTCACCGTTGATTTCGAACCTGTATTTTTTTTCGTTAAAAATAATAAAACCGCTTATTATGTCAACATAAAGACCGGGGCGATTTCTTTTAAAAAGCCGTTAGGACTTAAAGGAAAGAAAGACATTGACTGGGAGTGGACCACGGTCGGAGAGATTGATGGCGTTACCAACTTTAATGTCAGGGTCCGCGATTCTTCAAAAAACAGATTTATCCAAAAAGCGACGGACGAGGAGATTAAAAATTACGGAAAACCGAAACTAAAGAAAGTGTCGTTGTGGCGATCTCGCGATTACTGGTTTGAAATGCCTTATGAAAAAGCCGACTACGACGGCCGTAAAGACACTCTATACAAAGGCGGTCCCAAAGACATGGCCGGCGGCGCGCATGAACGCTGGCAAAAAGACGATGCCGGAAATTATCTTCGCAACAAGCGCTGCGTCTGGAAGATTCCCACTAAACCCTTGTCAGAAGCTCACTTTGCAGTTTTCCCGGACAGCTTAATTGAAATGCCTATTAAAGCCGGTTGTCCGGAGTTTATTTGCAAGAAATGCGGGAAGATGAGAGAGAAAATATCCAATAAATTACTAAGCAACTGCGGTTGCAACGCTGGTTTTAGGCCCGGCATAGTGCTTGATCCGTTTATGGGAAGCGGAACAACGGCCATAGTTGCAGAAAGTTTAAACCGAAACTGGCTCGGTATAGAATTGAATCCGAAGTATATTAAAATGGCGGAAAAAAGAATCGCCGCCATTCCTAAAAGTTTATTTTCTTTATGAAATCCGAATTACATCAAAAACTTCAAGACAAGGCCATTAAATATCTATTGGATAAGGCATATTGGATCACTCGGCAAGAAGCGCAAACTTTGGGGGGAATAGTAGATGTATGGGGCATGAGACATATTGATTACAAAACAATATGCATTGAGGTAAAGGTTTCAAAATCAGATCACCGTTCTCGCTCGCAAAAATACAAAGAACATAATTCGGGAGTTATCGCAAACAAAAATTTTATTCTATCTCCCAAATGGTTGATTATGCCGGAAGAGATTAATCCACACTGGGGACTTCTTTGGTATGACGAGAAAACCGATAGAATACAGAACCTAAAACAACCGACAGAATTGGAACAAACCGAACTTCAGAAATTAGAAACTTTAATTCATTTTCTCTACAATGGAGTGAATAAAAATAAGTTATGAAACTTACTTAGCCAGTAGTCCGGCGCTTTCTCTTATGCTTATTCCGGTGATAGCTCTCTAATGCCTGTTTCCGGCGCTTGATCTCGTTCTTCGTAACCCACACTTTCCAATTCACCAGCTTCGCCTTGCGGAGCTGGTCTTGTTTTTCCTTCGGCTGTGCCGCAAACCACGGCCTCCACATCTCCAGATACCACTTCCGGTAATATGGCCGGCGGCACTTCCAGCACAAACCAAGCATGGCAAAGAAGGTATACCGCGCCGGCCGGTATTCAACTCCGCATTTCTTACAGAACTTGATTAACTTGATGTCGTGGTAAAAATGTTTTGACATATTAACAAGGATAGCCGGCGGGACAAATATCCTCCATGTGTCCGTTATCCGGAACATTTAAATTCGGCGTATTATCGGTTCTTGCCATTAACCACCAAACCAATAAAATCAATAAGCCCCAAAACAGAATCGGCAGCACTGCTTTTTGTAGTTCTTTATTCATATTTCAACATCTCCTGTATCGTCTCCATGCTGATCGGCGTGTCGCCGAGTATCTGATTCGACAATTCAGCTTTCGCATGAAGCACTTTTTTAACATAGTAGTCAACCGTGCCTTTCGCCAAGAGATTATAGACAAGCACGGTATCTTTCTGACCGTAGCGGTGCGCTCGACCTTCGCGCTGCTGCATTTTAGCCAAAGACCACTCTTGATCGTAATGAAATATCACTGACGCGCGCTGGATATTTAGCCCGAACTGGCCGGCCGATGTCATTATCAGCGCCTTGTGATCGTCCACTTCATTGAAGCGCGCCACCACATCACGATATTCTTCTTTTATCTTGCCGGATATTTTAAGCGGCTTCCATTCCGCTAACTCACGCTCTAAAATGTCCGCCATCTCTGAAAACTGCGTAAATACAATCGCTTTGCGTCCGTTATCTAACGCGTCTTTTAACATCTCTTTTAAAACCTCAAGTTTTGAGCTCTGGGTATTATGCCCGAGCAATTCCATGCTGTCGGCAAGCTGCCGCAACCGGAGCATTTTTACGAGGGTATACTGGATCGTCATGGGAGTTTCCATTTTCGCAATATCCTTGTGTTCAATTTCAAAAAGTATTTCCTTCTTCAGCTTCTTATAGAGCGCCAACTCTTCAAGTGTCATCTCAAACGGAATATCCGTTATAATCTTCTCCGGCAACTCCGGCAATACTTCCGCCTTCAAGCGCCGGATCATGTAGCGCTTCAACTTATCGCGCAATTCGTCCATGTGCTGATAGCCGAATATGCCGCCCCACTGATTTTTGAGGCAGTAGCGAGTCAAGAACGCGTAGTAATTGCCAAAGGCCCCCGGATTCGTGAAGTCAATTATATTCCATACTTCATTTGCCCTGTTTGATACCGGCGTGCCGGTCATGGCTATGCGCCGCTTCGCCCGTAACTTCTTAATCGCCTTGCTTTGCTTTGCCTGCGGATTTGCTATGCGTGTCGCCTCGTCCGCTATAATGACATCCCACTCGCGCGAATTGATAACCTCAAAATCGCGCAACAACAACTCGTAATTTGCGATATAAAACCGGCAATCGCAGCTCCACTGATGTATTCGTTCCTCCCTGCTTCCTTTTGATCTTGTAGAACCAATAACCTGAACCGAAGCGCCCGGAATAAACTTCTCTATCTCCGAAACCCACTGCCACTTGACCGCCGCGGGCGCGAAGATCAAAACCTTCTCCGCTCTCACTTTCTCGCATACCGCCAAACTTTGAACGGTCTTGCCTAATCCCATCTCATCTCCTATCAATCCGGAGCCGATCTTCCATAAAAACGCGCTGCCGACTTTCTGATACGGAAATAACGGCAAAGGAGTAGTGAACTCCGTATCCGGCAGTATCGCTAACGCCTCCGCTTCGCGCGCCTGCTCTTGATCCTTTCTCACTTCTGCCCAGAGCTCGGGATGAATTGTGAAACCTCGTTTAGCAAGGCGGTCTACTGACGCGTGAGAACCTGCAAGCGGAATATACCAGCACTTTGTCGCCGGATTATACTTGCGTCCTTCAAGCGACTTAACAAAACTCACGAGCGCCTGATCGTAGGCGAAGGATATTTCAATAATGTTGTTATTCTTACGGACGATCATTTGTATAGTTTTTTATGTATGTCTTTTAATTGAGAATTGACGATATGCGTATAAATCATTGTGTTATTCAAGCTCCGGTGTCCTAAAAACTCTGATACGAAACGAATGTCAACGCCTTGCTTTAATAAATCCGTGGCCAGCGAGTGCCTAAAAACATGCGGGGTAACTCTTTTTGTTATCCCTGCCGCCTTCGCTCGTTCAATAACCATTTTTTGCGCGCAACGGGATGTAATAGGAAAAAGTAATTGCTCGTCAAGAATATCGTTTCGCGTTTTCATATACTCGCTGACCGCCTTCAATGCCTCTGGTGAAAAGTAAATCACGCGTTGCCACCCACCCTTGCCTATAATCGGAAGTTCCATTGTCTTGCCGGTTTGCTCTTCAAAATCCGTCCACTCTAACGCCAGCGCCTCGCTTATTCTCAAACCAGTTGAAAATAAAACCGTGATGAGCGCGCGATCCCGTAAGTTGCGCGAACCCTCCGGCTTGATGCTGCTGATTATTTTTTCCACCTCTTTTTTCTCTAAAAAACTTATAGTTCGTTTTTGATTTTTCATTTTATTTTGTTGCTTTTCGCTATATTTTTCTTCGCCCATAATGGCTGAAGATTTGTATAATGGCATGCTTTCTTTATCTCTGATGACTTTGTAAGGTCAAACGCATTAAGCGGAATTATATGATCTATGTGCCAACCTTTCATACTCCAGTTTTCCCACGACATACCAGATTGAAACTTCTTCTCCAAATAAGTAATCAACTCCGGAATACTACAGCCAAGATCACGAACAGCAGACCCACCTCTAAACTTTCCTTTAATTGCCAGCGATAATCGCCTCCGTAAATTCAAACTTAAGCGATATTGAAGATTATTTTGTAGTTTCTTTTTCTTTTGGTTTTGTTGTATTTCAGGATGAAGCCAGCGATTCATTTTAATCCGAGCATTGATCTTTTCACGATTTTTGTGGTAGTAATTTTTTCCGTATTCACTTGCCTTCTTTTTGTCCGGCGGATTTTCTTTCCTATATTTTTTAAGATAAACTCTTATCTTTTCACGATTTTCTTCTCGATGTTTTTTCCCATAAAGATAGAATTTTTCTCGGTTTTCCTGATAATACAAACGCATCTTCACCAAGAGTTTCTTCCTGTTGCGCTGATAATATGCGTTTATTTTTTCTTTAGAATTGTAGGGCATACTATGATTGTAGCAGTTTCAAGAAACTTAATCAACCCTAAACACTTTTTGCTGACAAGCCATACACATACCGGATATTTTATGCTCTTTAATATCAAGCTCGGTCCGGAATTCTTCCGGCTTGATAACTTCCGCGCAGATCGGACACCTGCCGGCTTCAATACGGCGTAGCGCGTCCGGAAATAATTTTTCTATAATGTCTTTGTTCATAT
>ERZ1292629.1827-Hain-H43-01um-R1-1827-length-19579-cov-6_pt1 | contig 19579 bp, 23 predicted proteins | sample MGYA00564399_ERZ1292629 | MGnify/ENA primary metagenome ERZ1292629 (study PRJEB36523, sample SAMEA6512636) | groundwater metagenome | collected 2019-01-08 | study: AquaDiva: Metagenomics assemblies of 32 groundwater samples | reverse complement strand
CCTAATAATAATACCTGCAGACGCACAAAGTAAAATAAACAAAATAAGTGATGTTGAAATGCAGGTTGTTTCCCCAGATGAAGAAATAATGCTATTTGAAAAAATAAAAGTAAAAATAGTTCCTGCATATAATATAAACAAAAAATTCCATCCAAAATCAGAAGGCTGGTTTGGCTTTGTAATAAAGCTAAATGATACAATTATCTATCATTCAGGGGATTCAGACAACATACCTGAAATGCATTCTATCTCTGGACACAGCAAACACAATAACTTCTTAATCACTCTCCTACCAGTTTCAGGAACCTATGTAATGACTGCTGAAGAAGCTGCAGAAGTAGCCTCTTTCCTAAAGCCAGATTTAGCAATCCCCATGCATTTCGGCTCAGGAGTTGGAACAAAAGAAGACGCAGAATCTTTTGTAAAATTATGCGAAAAAGAAGGAATTAAATCTCAGATTTTGAATAAGATTTAATTTGTTGTAAAATGAATCATGTATATTCATTTAATAATAGTAACAAAATAGGAAGATTTATATATTATCTCCTTCTTAAAGATTAATGGCAAGAAAGAATATTAGAAAAGAAATATTTGACAGGCTTTATAGCGCAAGTTCTGAAAAAGAAAGAGAGCTGTTTGATGATCCAAATACTCGTAAACAAGTTCCTATATTATATACTGCTTGGGAAGATTATCAAAGCTCAGCAAAGAAACAGCAAAAAGTCTACCGTGGTAAAAAACAAGAAACAAAAAGTCCAGAGGCGAGAGAATTAACTTGTAGCGAAATTATGGATGGATTAGAAGGTTTGCAAATTATTGGTGAAGCGTTATTTTATAGATCACTTTTAGATAATGGTTGTTCAAAAGATGAAGCAATGAGAGAAGTAAATCGAGCAAGATTAAGAATATAAAAAACCAACAATTATTTAACCCTCCTTATTATAACCAAAACATGGACATATTCCTAAACTTCCTCGCAGGCTCCGAAAAGGCATTTTTCAATTTCATGTCTGAAACAAACGAAAAAGAAAAAATAGCCCTAATTTCTCATACAGATCTTGATGGTTTAGCTGCAGCAAGAGTAGTGAACGAAGTTGTGCAAGCCGATTTAATAAAATTTGTCAACTATCACGAAATAAACAACGACTTGCTTGAAGAGTTAAAGAAAAATAAAATAAAGAGAGCGATATTTACAGATCTGGCATTAGAGAATGAAGAATTTCTGAAAGAAGCAGAAAAATTTCTAAAAGTGTTATGGATAGACCACCATACATTTCCAAGAGATTATAATTCAGAAAAAACAGTTTATCTAAACGTCCAAGGATTCTGCGCAACATATATCTGCTACTATTTGTTCTCAAAGATCTCAAACTTAGAAAAACTAGACTGGTTAGTAGCTTCCGCATCCATTTCAGATTGGTTGTATTTTAACAACCAAGAATTCATGTCAAAAATATTTAAAAAATATTCAGATAAATTTGAAATTCAAGATAGTACAATAAGAAAATCAGGACTATTCTGGGACTTCCAGTGGAATCTTTCTCTTCTAATAATATATTTTGCAAAAGACTTAAATTATCTTTTCAACAATTTCCCTGTATCTCCGCATCTCCCCGAAAATCTAAAAAAACATTCAGACGAAATTCAAGCAGAAATAACTCATGAAATAGAAAAAGTAGAAAGAGAAAAAATCTCTATAAAAGAAGGTTACTTTGCAGAAATCTCTCCAAAATTCAATGTAGGATCAATAATCTCCTCATTATTAAGCGGAAAATACTGGAATAAGAAAATAATCATAATACATGAAAAAGGAAATTTACTGAAAATAAGCGCTAGAAGACAAGATAAAAAAGAAAATCTTCCAGAATTGTTAAAAGAGCTTGTAAAAAACATTCCAAATTCAACAGCAGGAGGGCATATACCTGCCGCCGGAGCAACCATCCCCTTAGAATATAAAGAAAAATTTAAACAAAACATATTTAGAATGTTATCTCCTTAAAAACAATCAAATATATAAACTAGAATGATTAAAAAAAAGCAACAACCCTGAAAGGAGGTAAAAAAAATATGGTGCTAGATTTTGCAAAAGAGGCTATAAAGAATGCCGAAACACACAGCATTAACTTTGATGAACTAAGAGCTGGGAAAGCAAACATAAAAGTTTTTGGTGTTGGAGGCGCAGGATGTAACACAGCAACATGGCTTTTTAATAAAGGAATTACAGGAGCTACTGTTTATGGAGTTAATACTGACGCTTTACATTTAAGCATTACAAAAGCCGATGACAAAGTCTTAATAGGAAAAGAGTTGACACGTGGACTTGGAGCAGGAGGCAGACCAAATATAGGAAGAGAAGCAGCAAAAGAATCCCTTTCTGAGCTTAAAAGAGCTGCAGGAGGAGCTGATATGGTTTTCGTCTTAGTTGGTTTAGGCGGAGGAACAGGAACAGGAGCAGCTCCAGTAGTTGCCCAATTGGCAAAAGAATCTGGAGCAGTTGTTATTGCTGTTGCCACAATGCCATTCGACTGTGAAAAAGCAAGGCACGATAAAGCAGAATTCGGTTTACAAGAACTCACAGAAGTAGCAGACACATGTATCTTAATTGATAACAACCGTCTAGTAGATATTGCAGGAAATCTTCCAATGGAACAAGCATTTGCAGTCGCTAATGAGTTAGTTAGTACAATGATAAAAGGTTTAGTCGAGACTATCACCTTGCCTTCATTAATTAACCTCGATTACGCAGACGTTTCAGCAATAATGAAAAATGGTAGTGTTGCAGTTATAGGAATAGGTGAATCTGATACAACTTCAAGAGTAGAAGAAGCCGTAAGACAAGCTTTAACTCAACCTTTACTAGATGTTGATTACAGAGGAGCAACCGGTGCCCTAATTCATATTACTTGCGGACCAGACTTCAAACTTGAAGAATTCGCAGGAGTAGGAGAATTAGTAACCGAAAATATAAGTCCTGAAGCGCAAGTTATTATTGGAGCTAGAGTAAACAAAGAGTTCTCTAATAAGGTTAGAGTTATAACAATAATGACTGGTGTAAATTCACCTTATGTTTTAGGAAAAGAAGCATATAAAGAGCCTCAAAAATCAACGCCTGCAGAAATGTCAGATCTAGGTATAGAGGTTTTCAGATAAGACTTTACTTAATTTATTTTTTTATTTTTATTTTTATTGTTAAACTGAGTTTAGTTCTTTAGTCCCTTAATTTATGATTATGGCGGAAATAAAGTTCTCAGATGCTAATTTCTAATTTTTAGATAGTTTACAGATATATCCAATTCCTGACTTTATTATTTCATCAACCTTAAGATTAGTCTTATTAAATATTTCTATTAATTCTTTTTTTGAGAACTGTTCAGAAACAATAACTCCTGAATTGGTTTCAATTATTACTCTTCCATTTTTGCTTGCTTCTTTTATCACACATTTTAGTTTTTTGTAAATTTTCATCCGCTCTTCTAGAGCTTTTTCCGAAAAAACACTAATTATTATGCTGCCCTCATCTTTCAGTACTCTTTTCATTTCCTCTAAGGCTTTATACTTGTCATTTCCAAAATTAGCAAAAGTTGTGAGACACAAAACAAAGTCAAACGAATTATTCTCAAGGGGCAAATCTATGGCTTCAGCTAGTAATATTTTAACTTTAGAATAATATTTAAAATTCAACTTAGCATCGTTTACTGCTTTTTGTTCATTATCTATACAGGTTACTTCTTGAGTAATGTCTATTATGTCTTTAATACTTCTTCCGTCACCACACCCTACTTCTAGAACCTTAGAATGTTTTGTTATATATTTATGTAGAAACTTTCTTTCATCCTTAAACCAAGACCTATAAGATTCAGGAAGTTCATTTAATACTTTTTCCCAAAGGTCAATGTTATTTGCTTCATTATTTTTCATAAGTTATAATAAATTTCAGAATTTTTAAAGTAATCTCTATCACATTTTTTGCATAAATCTCTTTCAGATAATATCAAAACACTATGTTGGAATTTTTGTTCTTAGAAATTATAAAAGTAGTGCAATATTACAAGCTTCACAATATTTTATTTTTATATTTATCTATTATAGTCTCCAAGAGGAGCAATGTCTTTATGGTCTTCCTCAAACAAACTCATCCTTCTGCTCTCTCCCCAGTTTTCCCAAAACAAAGAGCTTTCTAGAGATTTTTTATTGACTTTAGAAACATTCTTAGTTTCATCAGCATAGCCGATAGGAATTATAGCCTCTATTTGAACATTCTCAGGAATTTTAAGCTTCTGTTTCACAATTAAATCATCATATGAGCCAACCCAGCAAGCACTTAAACCAAGATCAACAAGCTTCAATAAAAAAGTCGTTATAGTCGCTCCAGCTTGCTGTCTCGAATAAACTCTTCCTCTCTCTCCATAAATGTTTTCAAGATTAGTGTCATCAGAACAAACCAAAACAGCTATTTGAGATTCGCTTATCCAAAGTTGACCCGCTAAATTAGATAACTCTCGTAGCATATCTTTATTTTCAATGATTAAAAATTTTATGTTATTATGGTTACCAGCGAATGGTCCCTGAGAAGAAAAGTCTATAGCTTCCAAAACATCTTTCCAAGCAGGTTTTTTATCCAAAAAACTTCTTACACTTCTCCTCTTCTTAATAACCTCATCAAACTCCATAACAAAAAATAGGAAATATAATATAAAAACCTGTCTGTCTAAGAAAATCTCATTTCTCCACCACCAACTACTCTCTGCTTATCATAAAAAACAATATGTTGAGCTTCTGCCAAATCTTTGGCTTTTCTTGTAAATTTAAATATAATTTTACCATTCTCTTTCAACATTTTCCCAGTGTGCATTTCTCCAAGATGTCTTACCCTTGCCTTAAAAGTTTTATTAAAGACTTTCTCTTTGTCGTCTATTAAATGTAAATCTTTTACAAAAACTTTTGTTTTTTTCAATAAATCACTCCCTTCTGTAACTAAAATAAGATCATTATTTTTTCGCTTTTCTGCGACATAAAGTTTTTTATTCCCTTCTTTTCCAATTTTGCTCCTATCAATTTCGCCGTAACTCTCTCGAAATCTCTCCCCGATTGTAAAATAAAAAGAGCCTATATGTTTGCCAATTTCTTTACCATTCTCAAACAAAATCCTCCCCTCCTTCTTTTTTATTTCTTTTCTCAAAAAATCCTTCATATCCATTTTACCGACAAAACAAATTCCCCTTGTTCCCTTTCTATTCCAATTTTGAAAACCATTCTCAAGAGCAATTTTTCTAACTTCCTCCTTAGTTAAATCACCTATAGGAAAAATTATCTTATCTAGATACTCAGAATTCAAGTCATAAATAAAATAGCTCTGATCCCTTCCCTTATCTTTTGCCATTTTTAAACAAAACTTTCCTCTGTTTTCCACAATCCTAGCATAATGACCAGTGGCAATCTTAGAAGCTCCTAACTTTTTCATCTGCTCAAATAAAACAGGAAATTTTATTACTTTGTTACACAAAATATCAGGATTCGGAGTCAATCCTTTTTTATAGTCTTCATACATTTTATCTATAACTTTCTCTCTATATTCTTTTTCATAATCTGCCAAATAAAGCTTTATACCTAGTTTTATAGCAATTCTTTTCGCTTCTCTATAATCTTCTTTCCAATTACATTCTCCCGTTGTGTTATTAAAACTGCCAGAATAACTCTTCATAAAAACTCCCACGACTTCATAGCCTCTTTTTTGCAATAAAAAAGCAGCAACGCTAGAATCAACTCCGCCAGACATCCCCAAAACTATTTTCCCAGATTTACGCATATGTAAAATCAATAAGAAATCTTTATAATCTTTCCCTGTCTAGCCATAGAATGGCTGAAAATGTCTCCACAGGAGGATTGATGCAGTTTAGATATAGTAAAGAAAACAAATATCTTCTTCCACCAGAGCAAAAAAGAGAAATAGAAGAAGCATATGAAGATTATCACAATAGGAAAGAGAGAGAAAAGAAGAAGAAAAATCTCTGGATTGTAATAATTCTAATTATTCTACTAGCCGTTTTAGGATTTGTGTTGTATAGAATATATTTCATGTAAAATATACTAAATTATAGTAATAAAAAAATTAGCTTTATCGACTATAATTTCATCAATAAGAAGTAATAAGCTAAATTTTTATAGTTCTCTAATGCTGAAACTTTATGAAAAATGAAAGGAGGAAACAAAAAATGAGATCAATAATCTTATTAGTAACCGCTGTAATGTTGCTGTCTGCAGTATCAGCCATACAGATAAACGAAAAGTTTGTCTTTGAAAATATGCCTTGTTATTTGCAAGCCTATTCTGAAGAGATAATAAATGAATGCGACACTTCCTCATCAGGAACAGCATATATCAAAATGAACAAATTAACATCTGATACTGATATGTTGAATATAAGAATAAAAGTATCTTTGTCAGACTTCTCATCTTCAGAAGAGAGAATATACGCCTATCTAGTTGACAATAACACAGGTTTTTACCAAAATATAGGTGAATTGAAAATGTCAAAAAACGGCCACGGCGTTTTGAACTTCATGGCAAAAGAATTTAATATGAATCCTTACAATGTTTTAGTAATCACAAAGGAAAATATTGTTGACATTGATTCTGAGCCTGGAATGCCTGTCCTCATGGTAGACATATCTTCAATTCACAAACCATTGAAAATGAAAGCAAACTTAAGAGGAGTTTATCAAAATCCAAAAGTAATAACTGGAGCATCAGGTTATGGTGTTTTCTATATAGACACTGAACATAACAAGATAAACTACAACTTAGACTATATGAAATTAAAAGGAGAAGAAACAGCTTCACACATCCATGGTTTCGCAGATAAAAAGAATAATGCGCCTGTCTTGTTCGAGCTTCCATTAGGAGAGCACAAAGAAGGATTCTTAATGTATGACGAATCACAAGAAGCATCAATTCTTTCAGGTAAAACATATGTCAATGTACATAGTACAGCTTTCCCTAACGGAGAAATAAGAGGACAAATCGTCCTTGCATAAATAAATTTTTTATTTTTTTATTGATATTTTTTATGCTTAAAACTGATAAATGTAAAAATATCTATTAGAGATTTAGAAAAATCTCTTCATATTGTTTTTATGCTATCCAAATAATACTATAAAAATTCTATAATACAAACGTCCCGGAGAGGACTCGGACCTCTGACCCCATGGTTAACAGCCATGTGCTCTACCAGCTGAGCTACCGGGACATATGTGAGTTCACCTTCTTTATCTATGAACTTTTGTACGTTCAAGATGCAAACTATCTAAACATCCTGACATAAAAAAGCTAAATTTGAGCCATATTTAAAACTTGCTGTGGATAAAAATAATTAAAATTATTTTAGCAGAAAAAAATCTGAAAACATCAAATTTACGATAGTTTTATAAAGAAAAAAACATTTAAAGAAATAGAAATGGCTAAAAAAGAGGTGAATGAAGATGCCAGCTAAGAAAAAGCAAACAAAAAAGAAGGCTAAAAAAACAACTCATAAGAAAAAGAGATAAACTCTCTTTTTATTTATTTTTTATTTTTTATTTTAATCAAAAATTTGACCCCTTTTTGCAACGTTCATTCTTTCAAGATAATGATATACATTGGAATGTTTTGCCCCTTTTATAAGGCTGACAATCGCTGTAGAAACGTTTTCCACATTCATAAACTCACCAATTATTCCAACATCTCCTTCGTGGATAACTATTTCACAGTCTGAAATATCAGAGATCACTCTCTTCGCTTTTCCTTTTGCACCAGCCAGTCTTGCAACAATATCTCTTAAATTTCTCCTCGTATGGCTCTTTATATGTATAATTTTAAAAACAAAATCCTCTTCCTTGAGAAGCAATGCTTTCTTAACTGAAAACCCAAACTTTATAGCTTCTAGAACAACCGAAGCAGTATACTCGCTAAAGCTCTCTCCATCAACTTCAATTCCACTTGGAACAAACTTTAGTTTAACATCTAACTTTCTCTCAAGGTCCTCCTTAAGTTTCTTAATTTCTCTTACCCTCTTCGTATAAACTGTGATCATATTAATACAAGGGCTAACGGAATTCCCTGAATTTTTATAACACCCTCTTCATCGATCAACCCAGCTTCTATAGCCGCATTTATAGACTCCTCTCCGACAATATTAAAAGTAGAATCATCCATCATCTCATTAGTTATCAACTCCACAACATCCTGAAAATTCATTTCACTCTCTCTAAAAAAGTTCTCCCTAACATCTATTTGTCTTTTCCCCTCCTCAAATTTCTTCCCAACAAGATCCAAATCACAAATAGCAACTATCCTTCTCCTTGCATCATGGATTTTTACACTTATCATGTTAAAGGTGGTATTTGATAGGGCTTCTAGCTCCACAAGCCAAACAATGTTTAAATTTTATATTCTTTTCAGACAAAATCTCTGTGTCTGGCTTTCCACACACAGGACAAAGAACAAACTCTTTAGTGTATTTCTCTAATTTTTCATTTACTTTTTCAGAATTCAACTTTGTATTAAAAATTAATCTTGTCCCAGATATTTTTGTAAATGCTGCAAGCTCTTTCTGTAAAAACTTAGCAAGATGACTAAGATCTCTCCTTAGATAGCTAGCTATTTCAGTTATATTAGTTATTACAGTAGTGTTTCCAGAAACTTGTCCAGAAACCTTTGGAGCCTCAAATCTCTCGCTGCCTTTGTCAACAACTTTGACCTTCTTATAAGCAACATCCAGCAGATCATTATACATCTTGTCTCTGTCCATAGAAAAAAACACGAAGAAGAGTTTATAAAGTTGTTTGTCCCTAATAGAAAATGAACATTAAAAATCTAATTCTTGGAATAGGGATAGTGATAGTCTTCGGCTTAGCTCTTTGGCAGGGAATCGAAGCCTTCAAGCCCTCTCCACAATGGGATGATTTCTGCAAAGCAGCCCCAGCATATCCTATAGAAGTTGGAAAAGGTCCAGATATGAACTCCGCATCATGCATCGAACAAGGTGGAAAGTGGACAAACAACTATTGCGATTTCTACTCAGAATGCCAAAAACAGTTTGACGATGCTCAAAAAACTCAATCAAAATTCATCTTTCTAGTCTCTCTAATCGTAGGAATCCTAGCATTAATTATAGGTTATTCAATTCTCTCAATTGAACCAGTAGGCAGTGCTCTTTTAGGTTCAGGTATTTGGTCTATCTTCTGGGGATCAGTAGTGAACTGGAGAAACTTCTCAGATATCTGGAGATTCCTTCTTCTCCTTCTAGCTCTTGTTTTTATAATCTGGCTTGCCGTTCGCCTCAATTCCCAAAAGAAGAAAGGCTTTTTCCAGAGATTGGGATTGAAGAAATAATTCCATTTTTCTAAATAAGAAACTCAAATATCATCTTCAACTGCTAATTAACTCTCTTCTTATAAAAATCCTTGGCAGAAACAAAACAGGGTAAACCAATTTCCTTAGAAACTAATTTTGTCTCTTTCCTATATCCATAAATTGCAATCGGCCTTATTTTTATTGGCTTATGAAATATAACTTCATTATATTCTACAAGACGATATTTAGAAATTGGAAGCTGCTTATATCCTTTAGTTTTCCTAAAACTGTTAACTAGCTCCCAAGCAGTTTTTGGAGAAGGGATCTCTTCTATCATGCTTTCAAAGTCTTTGAAAATAAATTTCTCAAAACCAGGAATTAATTTATGACTATAATAAATGTGCAAATTATTTTTTATTCTGTAATAATGAACAATTATATTATCAGTAGCACTCAATAAAACTAAATCAAACGGAAGAACTTGATCTGGCTTATCCTCTGTCTGAAAAATAATACCATGAGGTCTATAAGTTTTTGTATAATTTTTATCAAGAACAGTTCCAGCCAAACGTCTCTGTGTTCCAAAACTCAAAGTATTTGGTTTGATAGTTTTTGTTTTAACCATATCCTGTATAGTCTGATATGTAACCTTATCCTTCCCAACTAATGTTTTAGTAGAAAAATCTTCTTCCAAAGATTTAACGTAATATATCTCATCCTTTTTCATTATCAATAAATCACTTTTAGGCTTAAAAAGGTTGCTTATAATAGAATTAAAATTAACAATTCAATTCCCCAAATACCTTAACTTCCCAGGTCTCGGTTCATAAACGACTCCATCTTCCAATAATCTTTTAACCTCTCTATTTATTATTTCAGGAGGCTCCTTCAAATCCAAAATTATTCTATCGATATCCAATCCGCCTGTGCTGTCTTTCTCTTTAACCATTCCTAAAATCTTATCCTTCAACTCAGCAATTTTTTCTCTATCAATTATCTTAGGCTGTTCAAGTTCAACTTCATACTTCCTAATCAAAAGATATGTCGGCTCCTTCTTCTTTATTATTTCAGGAGTAATGTATACTTCATTATTCCAGCTTCTCAATAAACCAACAACAAGCACAGTATCTCCCTGACTAAGTTCATCAAACTTCAAAACGTCTTCTCCAAAAGTCTTGATTTTTATTTGTCCAGTCGCATCATCAAGTGTGATAGAACCATATTTTTTCTCGCCTTCTTGAATATACTTTTCTACAACATTAGCTATAATATTAACTCTCACAGCCTCTTTGCCATGAATGTCGATATGTTTTATTCTCTCACCATCAAAAATAACTCTACCCGCCAAAACATCGCCTATTTTAAACTTGTAGGCTACTTTCCTCTTAAAACCTTGATTCGAATTTTGTTCATTCATTTTTCCTCTTTAAACATACCCAAAAAAAAGAAAAACTATCCTTATAAGCTTTTATTCTTTAGAGAAGTTTGATAAATCTAGTATTTATTCAAACTTCTTGTTAGAGAACTTTAGCAATTTTTCAAAGTTCTCTTTAGATTATATTCTCTGTATAAACCCCTTTTTAGGTCTAAAAATGTCCCCCGCTTTTGACAACTGAGTAATTGCTTCTTCAAGATCCTCTTTAGAAATTTTTCCCTCCAAAGCTGTTTCCAGTTCTTCTTCAGGAATTAATTTCCCAAGTTTTGACTCCAATTGAGATAAAACCTCTCTAACAGCCAAAATTTTGCTTCTTTTAGAAGAAGTTATCCCAGTCGTCATTTTATCTATATCAAAACTTTTTGTCTCCTCATCATAACCTACCTGCATTAAAGAAGCCTTCAATAGCTCAATTGCAACTCTAGCATCTTTAGCAGTCACTTCATTACTCAATCTTATTTTAGCATGAGCTTCTGACATTCTAATTATCCCCTCTAACTGTCTTGCAGTTATCGGAATTGGCTTCAATTCAGAATCCGCTCTTGAAGGTTGATTTCTCAATTTTATATAAAATCTTTTAATTTCCTCAATAGCATCATCCTTCAAAGCAGGTTTAGATTTCTGTCTAGCATAGGCTATATATTTCTTCAAAAGATCTGCACTCATCACGTCTCTGACAACTCCTTGTTTATGTTCCTCAAGAACATGAGTAGCAATAGCCTCGTCCTGAATTCTATTTGGCAGATCTCTTATAATAAAAATAATATCAAATCTGCTAAGTAAAGCAGGAGAAATGTCTATCTGTTGAGGTATAGGTGTATAAGGGTCAAATCTGCCAAGTTTCGGATTTCCAGCAGCAAGAACAGTAGTTTCAGCTCTTAAAGTGGCCTGTATATTTGCCTTAGAAATCGTGACAGATTGTTGTTCCATAGCTTCATGCATTGTACTTCTATCATGTTCTTCCATTTTCTCTATTTCATCAATACAAACGACACCTTTATTAGACAAAACCATTGCTCCAGCTTCCAGACTCCATCCACGCAAAAACTCATCTTTTACAACAGCAGCCGTTAAACCAGCAGCAGAAGCCGCCTTTCCAGAAACATATCTACCCTTCGGAGCAATCCTAGAAGTATATTTCAACAAAACTGATTTTGCAACTCCGGGATCTCCAACAAGCAAAACATGTATATCTCCTCTTGTGAATCCACCATCTGATTTTAATTTCTTCACACCACCAAAAAGCTGCATCAAGACAGCCTCCTTTATCAAATTAAAACCATAAATGCTTGGAGCTAAGCTCTCGGAGAGTATCTTAAAAGCATTTGGGTCTGCAGCAATTTCGTGAATCTGTCTTTCATCTTCCTCACTAATTGCAAAATCTTCAAACGATTCTTCCATGGGAATTACATTATTAGCTTCTATAGCAATATCGAATCGTGTTGAAATGGCTCCAGTCTGCAAAGGTACAGGAACTTCTTTCAAAATACCATGGATTTTAACTCTGCTTCCTGGAGTCGTCCTTATTTCCATTCTTGGATCGACTAAATCTTCTTTCAAAAAAACATTTATTCTTCTAGGTTGTTCTCCCCCTTCCAAAGAATCAGGAGACTCTTCTAAAACTAACCTTTGTGCATCTACCATCTCCTTACTCAAAAGCTTGAAATTCCCCTTCCAACCGCAAGAACACCTAGAAGGTTCTCTAAATTTTCTATCTATCTGTAAAACAGACAAAACTGCTCCACAATTAGGGCATTCGAATCTAGCATTAACAACCTGCGGTCTAACATCTGAAGCCTGCCTAACAATCCCTTCAATCCATAACAGCTGATCCAAATGTTTCGCCCTTATGGATCTTATTTTAATAAAACAACTCTTTGGAAGGTTTGTTAGTCTTATTCGAGGTTTGCTTACTAATCCTAATTCCTCCAAGGCAGTTTCAAACAAAGCAATAGTTTCTTCAGGATAATCTGTAATTTCTTCAGAAAGAGAAGGAGAAAATTCAGCAATTTCAGAAAGGCCAAGTTTGATTATACCCTCTCCAGTTCTCAAAGAATTGCCTATCTCTTTTTTATGAGCGTTGAAAAAGTTTTTAGCCTCAAGAATCAAATCCTCTTGTTTAGTCTTTGTTTTCTTTTTTACCTCTGTTTCTTCCATACAAAATCAAAAAATCAAATCTTTAAATTGTTTATGATGTTCTGCTTAAAAAGCAAAAAAGAAATTACTCTTTTGAGATGACATAAATAGCTAAATTACTCAAGAGAAAATCTTAAAATTGCACCCAATCCCTTTGTCAAGTTAAGAAATTGCTCTCCATCCTGATTATCTACACTTACAAAAACAACCTCTGCGCTTATATTTTCAGCCATCTGCTCATATTCGGTTGCCTGTTCTTTATCAAAGGATTTAGAAATAAGTAGAAGATCAACAGCACCTCTTTCCAAAGCAAGTCTTACTCTTTCAGGACCATATGCAGCCATTTTACTATGCTTGCCAAGAGTCTCAAAAAATCTTCTAAGAAATTTTTTCTCTCTTATCAATTCTTGCTCAGCAATCTCTTCCTGAGAGTCCTCAACTAATAATTCCAAGCCATGCTCATCAACATAACCCAAATCCTTAACTGAAATAACCAGCTCTTTTAATTTGGTAACTAATTCTCCTTCTTCAAGAAATTCCTCTTTTGTTGGTATAGGCCCTCCAACTAAAATTCCTTTTAATTTCGGCATATCAAAAAATATCTTCTTCATTTCCCCCGCAACTCTTCTAAAAAATTCTTTAGCAAGTCCCTCAGTAATTCTATGAAATCTCTGACTACTTTGTCCTCCAGCCCTTACCTTCCCCGGAACTCCAGAGGTTAATTTCTGTAAAACTTTTATCTGTCTTCCCTCTAACAAACCAATAGTTGCTTGTTGTCTATCAATCACAAGCAATCCATACACCTCTTCAATGCCGACCATTTCTTTCAAAGGCTCAATAACAAAAACTTGATCACACCTATATATTTTAACATTTAGAGATCTTGGAGGTTCATGAATCCATAAGTGTATGTCTGATTCTCCTTCTTTCTCTGAGATATTTCCACAAAAAATTGTCAAGCCATTAGGAGGAGTCTGTTTCATAGCCTTTGTTTCCCTAATTATCATTTCAAGAGCTTCAATAACATTTTTCCTTGTCTGCTTTGACTTTATATTTGAAGCAGTCGACTTCTCAGATTCAAGTTGCCTTGTGATAGCATTTATGTTATATCCAGCAGGAACAAGTACGGTCACAAGTTCAGTATGTCTCCCTTTTATATTTTCTAGTAAAGAAATCAAATCTAAGAACTTTTCTTTTTCCTTCTCATCAATCTGCTGTATTTTATCGTTTTCCATTATTTATAGTCAAGGACCTTAATTTTCCCCATTTTGTCGTTGACTTATTAGGGAAAGACCCTAGTCTTTCCCTATAAATGTAAAAACATTGTTAATAAAGCTTGGCAAAAATAAAACTATCCCAGCTTATGACACTCTCTCAGATCCATCTCAAAATCCTTCAAGCCGTCAGGAACAGAAATTCCAGAAATACCTTCACGAAGAGAAATTCCCTTTTCCTTTTTAGTTTTCCAAACTAAACTATTAAACTCCATAAGTTCCTTCATATTTTTAGAATCTAATTTGACTTTTTTTGTTTCTGGAAACTCAGAATCAATCAGAGAAATCCCTCGACTCTCTCCAATAAAACTTGTCAGCTGAGGAATGATAGGATAAAGTAAAACTAAAAGCCTATCAAAAATAAAATTCAAGGCATACTTAACAGATTTATTCTCTTCTTCTGTAAACTTCTTGTCCTCATTATAAGCTCTGCTTTTTACCAATTCAATATAGTGAGAAGCAAAATGCTCCCGTATGAACTCCCTGATTTCAATAGCTGCATTATGAAAGTCATAAACATCATATTTTTTCTCAAATCTATAAGTTAGATCTTCAATATAATCAACAAAATATTGGTCAAGATTTGTCAACTCTGGTTTCTTCTTAGGTTTGTCAAATAAGGAAACAAATTTTGCAACATTTAAAATTTTGTTCAAGGTCTTCACTTCAGCCTTGATCCTTTCCTTAGAGTAAACCAAATCCTGCTTTGATAAATCTCCCTCTGTTACAGACCAAAACCTCAAAGCTTCAGCCCCTTCATTTTTTATTATATCTTGAGGATCTACAATGTTCCCTAATGATTTTGCCATTTTTCTTCCTTTATCATCCAAAATATGTTGATGAATCCAAACATCATCAAAAGAAGGTTTCCCTGTTTCCAAATAGCCTCGAAGTAAAGTGTAATAAAGCCAAGTCCTAACAATCTCTTTTCCCTGTGGCCTCAAACTAGCAGGATAAGCATTACTGAAAAATTTATTATCCTTTCCATACTTTAAAATAAATAATTCAGAAATAGAAGAATCCATCCAAGTATCAAAAACTCTTTCCTCTCCTGTCCATTTCTTATTCTTAAAATCTGAAACTTTTCCAATTTTCTTTCCATCTTTATAAACTTCAAAAGATTTGTCAGGTTCAGAACCCCAAGGTTCATAATATTTTCTCTCAGAAGGAACAGCAGCTAGTTTTTCTCCATTTTCTTCAGAATACCACAATGGGATTGGAGTAGCATAATATCTTCTTCTAGAAATTGGCCAATCGATCTTTATACTATCAAGCCAAGAATCTAAAATCTTCCTTGTTTCAGGAGGGTAGAAGTTGATTTTATCACTCAATTTTCTAATTTTATCTTTAAATTCCATTTGTTTTAAATAAAATTCAGGCATTTCTATAAATTCAATCTCTGCTCCTGATCTCTCAGAAATTGGCGTTCTATGCATTATGTTTTCTTCTCTTCTAATTAACCCTTTTTCCTTTAATTCTGTAATAATTTTTTCTCTAGCTTCTCTAACTTTCAAACCCTTAAGAAATCCTGCATTTTCATTCATCTTCCCATCCTGCCCAATAGCTATAGTTGGCTTCAAATTCATTTCCCTAAAAAATTGAATGTCTGAAAGATCTCCAGCAGAGCACATCATTACAATTCCAGTTCCTTTTTCAGGATCAGCCAAAGGATGTGATTTTATTTTAACCTCTTTATTAAAAATAGGAGTTACAACTGTTTTCCCATCCAAATGTTTATACCTTTTATCTGAAGGATTAAAAATAACCATACCGCAAGTGCAAATTAATTCAGGCCTTGTTGTAGCGATTTCTATCTCTTCATTTGTTCCTTTAACTTTCCATTTAACAAAAACAAATTTCGAAGGCAAATCTTTGTATTCTATTTCAGAATCTGCTATTGTTGTCCTTAGTTTAGAATCCCAATTATTTATTCTTAAATCTTCATAAACTATGCCTTTCTTATAAAGTTCTATAAAAGTTTGCTGCGTTAAAGCTCTGTATTCATCGCTATCCGTTTTATATATCGAACCTATATGTTCCCCTTCCTTATAAGAAGTAAATGAAATACCAAGTCTTCTAAAACTTTCTTTTGTTTCATCAGAAGTATCGTTTAATAATTTTTTACAATACTCTACAAATTTCTTTCTCCCAACTTCAAAGGCAGAAATCCCAAACTTTTTTTCAGCAGCCATTTCTATAGGTAATCCATTTCTATCCAGGCCAAGAGGGAAAATGACCTCAAATCCCTTCATTCTCTTGTATCTCGCAAAGAAATCCATATAACAATAGGTTATAGCTTGCCCAATATGTATCGGCCTATTTACATATGGCGGAGGTGTATCGATAGAATAAATCTTCTTTTTAGTCTTTGTATCAAAAGCAAACCTCTCTGCATCCATCCATTTCTTAGTTATCTTATCTTCAATTTCAACATTCCAATTTTTCAAATCACTTAATTTCATCACTTTTCCTAATAAAAGAGAGATTAAAAACCTTTTTTAGGACATATAAGTAGAAAAAGACAATAAAAGATTTAAAGTCCAACAAGTTTACAAAAATATGGGTTTAATAGAATTAGATAGTTTAACAGGTATAGTAGAAGATGGGATAGTAAGCCAAGATAGAACGACAACAATAGGATTAAAATCTAAAGAAGTTCCAGATAAAAACATAGTTTTTAGTCTGCCAGTAAAATATGAGTTTAGAGCCGGTGATGAAATATATTTGCGCCAAGTCACACTAGAAGAAAAAGGAGAAGTCTCCATGAAAGTAATAAGATATAAGTGGATGAATATATCAGTTAAAGATTCCAATGAAAAAGGAGAATTTAGAAGAGTATTGACCTTAGAAGGCAGAGATATGAATTTAATAAATTACGCTAGAGATAATTATTAAACCCTTTTGGCTTTGATTTCCAATGAGCGCGAACAAAAAACAATACTTCCTAAAGATCTTCAAAAAAGCGGAAAAGAAATATAAAAAAACTGAAAAGAGACTTGCAGGAGAAGGCTGGTCTTCAGACTGGAAAACTCTTTTAGCAACAATAATGTCCGCCCAATCCAGAGATGAAACTACAATACCTATCGCAGAATCGCTATTCAAAAAATACTCTTCCCTCGAATCCCTAGCAAAAGCAAAATATTCAAATGTTTTATCAATCTTAAAAAGTTTAAACTATAATAAAACAAAAACAAAAAATATAATTGAAACAGCAAGGATTCTCGTCTCTGAACATAATAGCAAAGTTCCTAATTCAATTGAAGAATTAACCAAGCTGCCAGGAGTTGGGAGAAAAACAGCCAACTTAGTTTTATCAGAAATACATGAAGAAGACACAATCACAGTTGATACTCATGTTCACCGCATTTCTAACCTTCTAGGTTTAGTAAAAACAAAAACACCAGATAAAACAGAGCTGGAATTACAAAAAGTAGTTCCAAAAAAGTACTGGTCTAAAATTAACAGGATTTTTGTCCTCTGGGGCAAAGATGTCTCAGGAAGGAATAAAAATAAGTTGCTAAAAAAGTTAGAAGAATAAATAAAAATCCCAATCACAGCAAGCTGTGGGGTATTTTTAAGCCTCAAACTGAGACTGATCGCAGCAAGCTGCGGAGTATTAACTCAGTTCGAGCAATAAAAAACAAAGTTTTTTATACCCTAGCTTCTGCTTATTTTAATGGCTGAAAACAAGATACACCTTCCTGGAGGTTTTGGAGGAATTACAAGATACGACGAAGAATATCAAAGCAGATTCATGATTACCCCAACCCAAGTAATTGGTTTTGCAATAGGCATTTTAGTGATCGTAACATTTCTAAAGATAATCTGGCCAACTGCTTAGAAAACTATTTATAACATTATTAATTGAAAACACAATGATTCCAGGAATGAATATCGATCCAAGAAAGATGCAGTCAATGCTAAAACAGATGGGCATGCAGCAGGAAGAAATATCAGCTCTCCGTGTGATAATAGAAAAAGAAGATGGAAAAATAACAATAGACAATCCGTCTATACAGAAAGTGAAATTCCATGGACAGGAAACGTTTCAAATTTCAGGTGAAATAACAGAACAAAGTTCGGTAATCTCAGAAGATGACGTTCAACTTATATCCGAAAAAACCGGCAAGTCTTTAGAAGAATCAAGAGAAGCATTAGAAAAAACAAAAGATATTGCAGAAGCAATACTTCTGCTTTCTTAGTATTATCAAAATTAAACAAAAGAATAATAAAATGAAAAAACTCATAATAATTTTCATAGTTGCAGTTTTAATGATCTCAGGCATAATCTCCTATCCATTTGGTAAAAAAGAGGCGACTTCAGAAAACAAAGCAAAAGAAACAATTGGAGAAGATAGCAAAACGCACATAATTTTAATATCTGATTCCAGCTTCTCACCAAAAGAAATCAAAATAAAAAAAGACGAGACAGTTAAATGGGAAAATGAAGACTCCTTTGTGCATACAATAATCTCAGATCTCGACTCTTTCCCTGCATCGACAGAACTATCTAAAGGGGAGTCATACACTTTAACTTTTGAAAGCGCAGGAGAACATTCATATCATTGCGGAATTCATCCTTCTATGTTAGGAAAAATTATAGTGGAAGAAAATTAAGCAAGTTTACATAATTTCTCCAAGATCATTTCAATAGAACTAGGATGCATAAACAATAAAGTATTTAAACAGCTCAGACTATGTAAGTCCTCAGGCAAAAAACTGTATTTTTTTTAATGGAAGATATAATAAAAGAGAAAATCAGCGCAGATCATCTCCTGTATGTGAGTTTAAAGTACACAAAGACTTGTGACGTAATTATAAACCTAATTTCTAGATGGAAGAATATGATAGACAGATGTATAGACAGACTGATAGAAAAAGCAAAAAAAGAAAAAAAATGGAAAGCAGTCCCAGATGCACCACGAGCTAAACTAATACAAATAAAAAGCATCTACTCCAAAAATCAAGAAATAGTAGATGCTCTAAATCTTTACGAACTATTTAGAGATATGGAGAAACTAGAAAAGGTTAGAGAAAATGAATTCAGAAAAGGAGTCAACCTTAAAGTGACCTATAAAGGAGAAATTATAAACATAAACCTCCTCCAATTAAAAGACTATTCAACTATATTAGAAAGATTTATAAGTTACATAAAGTAATCCCTCCTGCGTTAAAAAATCTTAGTATTTATGAAAAATGGGTAAAATTATAACTATAACATCAGGTAAGGGAGGAGTCGGAAAAACAACAACTTCTATTAATCTCGCCGCAGCCATAAACTCATTTGGAAAAGATGTAATTGTAGTTGACGCGAATCTCTCAACACCAAATATAGGCCTTCATCTTGGCGCGCCAATAGTGCCTATAAGTCTAAATCACGTCTTATTAGGGAAAGCAAAAATAT
>ERZ1292629.1826-Hain-H43-01um-R1-1826-length-19583-cov-7_pt1 | contig 19583 bp, 24 predicted proteins | sample MGYA00564399_ERZ1292629 | MGnify/ENA primary metagenome ERZ1292629 (study PRJEB36523, sample SAMEA6512636) | groundwater metagenome | collected 2019-01-08 | study: AquaDiva: Metagenomics assemblies of 32 groundwater samples | reverse complement strand
ATAGTTTGCAGTTATTTTCTGAAAACCGGAACGGAAATAGTCGAAAGATTGTTGAAGGTTGGAATTTTCTATCAGTCTACACATTACTTAGTGGAAACAGTTTAAACGAAATAGAAGGTGATTGTTCTTTTGAAAAATCTTACAGTTTTGATTCGGTAAACCAACGATGGTTAGATGTTCCATTGGATTATAAGTTTTCATCGGACGAAATAGGAAAAGGATTAATAGTAAAGAATAGTTTTGAATGTACTCCTAACTTTAGAATTGGAAGTTCATCAATAGTACCGCCCTTACCAAATTAAAAAATGATAAATAAAAGAGGAATAGCAATGTGGATTTGGATCTTAATAATAGTATTAGTTGTTATTATGGGAATTGTCGTTTATTATTTGGCTTCTGGAGATATGGGCTTAATTGGTGGGAAACTCGATATTCCTCAACCGCCAGCTTTGCCATCTGGATAAATTGAATTTTATCTAACTTGTCTTTGTTTATAATATGCTACTAAAGAGGTTTATCTTTAATATTTAATTTGGGATACATACTTTTTGATTATAAGCTTCTAGAGAGATTCAGTTATTTCTTTTTAAGATAGTGGACAAAATGTCAGACATCTTTACTATACTGGAACGTTGAACTACCTCAAAAACACCAAAATTCTTATCATAAACAAATATCATCAGGAAAAAGTTGGAGAGTTAATCCTTTGTATCCAATTCTCACAATCCTAATTTTTCTCTCAATTTTCTCAATCTTTCTCTATAAACCTGAACAGAATTGTCTTCAATTCCTAGTATACTTATCTTAATTTCAAGTGCTTTCAATAAACTTTTGTCAATTTCTTTAATGTGGTATTTGCCTCTGTCAAGATTATTTTCTTTTAGGTCTATGTCTACCTTCAAGAAATGCTCTTCTATTTCTTTTTTCAAACTATCTGCTCCTTTTTCTATTCTTTTAAATCTTTTACCCATTTTTCAGATAATTCTAATAAGTTGTTTACTTTATCTGGAGAAAGGTTATCTATTTCTTTTTCATCTCTTTTTATTCTTATATACGCTGAATAAGCCTCGCCTCCAGATATTTTGATTAAATCTTTTTTATAATATTTTTTATTTAAGATAATACATTTTATTAAATATAACTCTCTTAATCTTAGAACAATTGAGTAAACTATTCCATCTGGAACATTTATTCCTTTATCTTTACAATTCTTAATAGCCTCTTTATTTACTTTAATAATTCTTTTAATTTCTGTTAATATTTTATTGATATTAATTTTATCTTTATTAATAAATTTTTTTTCAATTAGACTTTTATTGATAATCGCTTTTGCTTCTTTTATTATACTCAAATAATGCAAATTATCGTGTAAATTCTTCGTTAAATTATCTTCTGAAATCAACATAATTTCATAGTTATCTTGACTAATTAATTTATTAGTCTTCTCAGTTATAACTAAAACATCTATGTCGCTATCAGAATCGTAATCCTCTCTAGCATAACTACCATACAAATATATCCCTTTTGCTTCCTCGTTTAAATTATGTCTAAAAAGAATCTCTAAAATATCTTTTGCGATATCTTCATTTGTTGGATTAAAAAGAGTTACAACTACTTGTTTGTTCAGCCATTTCCTAGGCAATAAAACTCCTGCTGAAGTGCCTACTTCTCTAGTTTGTTTTAAAATAGTTTCCATATTATAATATATTATAATACTATATATAAATTTTTGCATTTAAAATATTAGAAAAAGCTTAACTACTGTTAGTGGAATAATGTCTTATCATCAAAACATTTATTAAACAATGAAAATTTTACATTGTATGACTGAGAAACATCATGTGACTGAGTTGCAGGAAAAAGAATTTGAGGATTTTGTCAAGAAGGGAGTGGTTGTTGTTGACTTCTGGGCTGAGTGGTGCGGGCCTTGTAAAATAATGGGTCCGATATTTGATGAAGTTGCTGGAGAGATGAAAGGAAAGGCGAAGTTTGGAAAGGTTGATGTTGATGTTAATCAAGATCTTGCGCAAGAATATGAAGTCATGAGTATACCGACCACTATTTTGTTTAAGAATGGAGAACAAAGAGACAGATTTGTTGGTGTAATTGAAAAAGAAGAACTAATAGAAAAAATAGAGGATCTAATATGAATTGGATAAGTAATTATAACATGTTTCCTGAGTTGCACCCGGTACTTATTGTTTTAATTATAACTTGGATAGTATTGTGGAAGGGCTTGGCTTTATGGAAATCTGCAAGAAAAAATCAGGAAGTATGGTTCATTGTTTTATTGGTAATAAATACTCTGGGTCTACTCGAGATTCTTTACCTATTTGTTTTTTCTGAAATGGGTAGAAAAGACAGGAAGATTAAGACAAGAAAGAAGAGATAATGCAAACTAAATTTAAGAGACATGAGAAAGTTAGGCTGCTCGCTGATCCTAACCCCGAGTTCATAGAATATTATTCTGAAAAGGAAGAGCCGATAAGAAAAGGTATGTTGGGTGAAATAAATGTTATACTACCTAATGGAGAGTATCATATAAAAATTGTTGATAAAGAAGGGAACACTATAGCTTATGTTGAAATGTCTGAAGAATATTTAGAAGAAATGTAACATCAAATCTGAATTAAAATAAAAAAATAAAAAAATAAAAGTTTGTTTATCTTCTTGCTAAAGAAAGTACATTCTTTAGAGCAACAATTATTGTTGCTGGTACGAATAAAACTGTTATAGCTTGTAAGACATTGCTGAAAACTGGAATTCCATCTACAACTCCTTGACCTAAAGCAGATACTACAACTAAAACTGCTCCAGACATTAGGAATGGAGAAACTTCTTCATCAGCTATGTTAAGCAATCCTATAATAAGACCTAGAAAAACTAAGATCATTATTGCGCCCTGATTGAATGTTCCAAACAAACCAAATAGTAAAGCAAGAATTACACCAATCAAGAAGGACCAGCTTCCAATTTTGTTTCCTTTGTTAAACTTAGCCATTTTAACCTCCTTTTTACTCCTTAGAACAAGGAAAAAGTACTTATATATCTTTGTCTTTTGTTTGAGAAACAATTAAATAATCTTGTCTTGATGTTTTGTTATGAGAACTTTAAAACTGGAAGTTGATAATGCTATAAATGATGCTGTGAATTCTCAAAGACAATTAACATTTGAAGAGAAGACTAGTAGGGAATATAGAGAAAGAGCTGCGATGATGTATGTGTCAGAATTATTAGAAAGACAAGCAGATTTTAGATGGGAAGATAGAGACACAAGATATATAGGTTAAGACCTTAAAATCTTTTTCAATTCATTTAGGAAAAAATCAACTTCTTTCTTTGTGTTTTTTTCTGAGAGCGAAATTCTTATTGAGCCTAGATTTTTTTCTTTTATATTTAGAGCTTTGAAGATATTATCTTCTCCTTCGTTTCTTGTGTCGCAGGCGCTTCCTGATGAAACACAAATTCCTTTTTCTGATAACGCCAAGACAAGATATTCAGAATCTTTATTTGGGAATGAGACATGAACATTATTGAAAATCCTTTTTTCTTTTGAACCATTTATTTTTCCACCAATTTTTTCTAACTCTTTAAATAAATAATCTCTTAATTTTTGTACTGAATTCGAATTTGTTTTTTTGAAAACCTCAAGGGCTTTTGCAAAGCCAACTATCGATGGAACATTCTCTGTTCCAGATCGCAGGTTTTTTTCCTGATGACCTCCAAAGAATAAAGGAAATAGATCTGTTTTCTCTTTTATATAAATAAAACCTGCCCCTTTTGGTCCGCCTATTTTATGTGCTGAAGCTGATAAAAATGTGATATTGCAATCACGAACATTTATCTTAATTTTTACAAAACTTTGTGCAGCGTCTGTGTGGAATGGAACAGAATGTTTTTTACATAGTTCTCCTATTTTCTTTAAATCTTGGCAAACACCTAAGACATTATTAACATGTATAATTGAAACTAAGAGGACTTGGGAAGAGTTTTTTTGTAAAAAAGAGGAAAGGAAATTTAAATCTAAAATTCCTTCTGAATTTACAGGAATTGAAATAATTTCATAGCCGTATTTTTTTAGGAAATTGCAGATATTGTACACAGAAGGATGTTCTATTGAAGAGATTAGAATTTTTTTCTTTCCTCTCTCAAATCTTGATAAACCTTGAATGGCGAGATTGTTTGATTCTGTGGCTCCTGAAGTAAATATTATTTCATGAGGTTTTGCTCCTAATTCTCTTGCTAATAAAGTTCTGGAAGAATCTAGGGCTTTTCTTGACCTTTCGCCTAAAAAATGAATTGAGGATGGATTTCCATAGTCCTCAAAAAGATACTTTTTCATTTCTTCTTCTACTTCTTTGTATAGTGGAGTTGTTGCTGCATTGTCGAAATATATTGTTTTCATATAACTATGGAGAAGAATTAATTTAAATAGGTTTAGAATTATCTGTTTGAGTTATTTATTTGGATAAGTTTTCAAATTCTTCTCTGGTAATTTTTAAATCGTCTTTTATAATCTTCAAAAGCAACCCTGGCCCTATTTTATTTCCAGAATGATATGGAATAACCGTTGCCCTTCCATCAGAATGCTTAAAAAACATATGACTTCCTCTTTGTCTAATGAAAACAAAGCCTAACTTCTTAACTATCTTAGACAGCTTAATTGCATCAATTTGACCAAGTTTAGTCATTTTATACCTCTACTTGTTGAAGTCCTACAAATTTTGATTCAAATTCAACATTTGGCTTTTCACATTCGATATAGAGAGCAATTGCTTCTTTTGTATTCTCCAAAAGCTCATCCATTGTTTTTCCTTGTGTATGGCATCCAGGAAGCCCAACCACTTCAGATACAAACCATCCATCCTCGTCTTTTTCAATTATAACATTATATAGAGCCATGTTTTAGAGAATAATTGGCAGTTAAAAAATCTTTCGTTTGACTAAATAAATTTCTTTTTTATTGCTTCAATAGTAAATATTCTAGCGCTCATCTGTTTTTTCCATTTTTTGAGATTATTAGAAAGATATTGCTCAAACTCTTTCTCTTCATTAAAAGTTATCTCAAAACCATTATTAGATAAAATCTTTTGTATTTCTAGATATTTATCAATCTTATCCTTAATAGTTGTATGAACTTCTATATGCAATCCTTCTACTTTTCTTAGTTTCCCAAATTTTTCAAGATTTTTAATTATGTTTAACTCTTCTCCTTCTACATCAATCTTAATATATGATCTATTATTAATAAAATCGGATAAAGCAACAGCTCTAACTATAATGCTTCCACAGTTTTCTCTATCACCCCATTCTTCAACCAGAGAATTTCCTCTAGAATCTGCATGAATGTTATTTACTTCTCCATACATTTTCTTCGAGTCTGTTTTATCTGATAAGGCTGCATTTATAAGAGTTAAATTGCTTAGGTTATTAATCAAAGAGTTAGCAATTAAAACTAAAAAACTAAGAGGATCAGGTTCAAAACATATAGATTGCAAATTTGGAAATTTATCTTTTAACTTCAAAATATATACTCCGATATTAGCACCACAATCAAAAAATAAAAAATCTTTATTTTTAAGTTTTTCAATATTTCTTATTATGTTCCTATATTCTTTTTGGGCAAAGCTATCTTCGTATAATTCTAAAGAAATATTTTCATTGAAAGAATATATCTTTAAACCTCCAATTTTTAGCTCTTTCAATTGTACTTTTTCTACATTTAACACCCAACAAACGCTTCTTTCAATTATAGAAATTAATTTACTCGGATCTAATTTTTCTGGAAGAAATAAGCTCAATGCTTTGTCTATCTGAGATTTTTTAGGAATCCATATTTCTAATTTTTCAATCTTTAATACATTAAAATCTTTTTTGTTAGTAGGTATATTCATGTGTAAATAAGACTTAGCTATAATTTAAGCATTACTAATTTCTAAATTTTTTAGTATATTACTATTTTAGAAAAGCAGAATATAAATATGCCACATACTTCTTTCGTACAATTTATAAAATCCTTTATTTTAATCTATTTGATGCAAAGAAAAGAGGAAAGACGAGGAAAGAAAAATATTCTATTGTTTGGAGGATCGAGCTTTTTCAATGATGTTGGAAGCGAAATGATAACTCCACTTCTGCCTTTTTATGTTACTCAACTGGGAGGCGGAGGAGTGGCTGTTGGATTGTTGAGTGGATTGAGAGAAGGCTTGTCTAGTATTGCAAAACTCATTGGTGGATTTCTATCGGATAGAGAGGGTAAAAGAAAACCGGTTATTTTTTTAGGTTATCTCATATCTTCTTTACTTAAACTTTTATTATTTTTCACAAATAGCTGGCAGCAAGTTTTAGCTGTTATCTCTTTTGAGAGAATTGGAAAGACAAGAGATGCTCCAAGAGACGCAGTCATAGCTATTTCAACTAAAAAGAAAGGAAATGGATTTGGAATACATCAGATGATGGATTCTATGGGGGCAATAGTTGGAATTTCTATCCTTATTTTATTATTCTGGAAATTGAATCTTGATTATAAGACCATTTTCATTATAGCTGGATTGATCGCTTCTTTATCACTTATACCTTTATTTTTTGTCAAAGAACCTAAATATGAAAAAAATAAAGAAAACATCTTTAAAAGTATTAAAGGCATTGATAGGAGACTGAAGTACTTCATTTTTGTGTCTTGTATTTTTACTCTAGGAAACTTTGGACTTTATATGTTTCTTGTTTTACTTGCAAAAGAAATTACTGGGAGTGTCTTCGCTAGTTTATTTTTTGTTTTGATATTTAATTTATTTTTCTCTTTATTCTCTGTTTATTTTGGAAATATGTCTGATAGGATAGGCAGGAAAAAAGTTCTGATCTTAGGATACACATTATTCATTCTTGTTTGTGTTCAAGCTATTTTTATCAGAGGAGAAGTATTTTTGGCCTTGATTTTTGCTTCTTATGGCTTGGTAAATGCTATAACTAGCGCTGATCAAAGAGCTTTTGTTGCTGACTTATCTGGAAAAAATAAGGGGACTGCAATTGGATTCTATAATATGGTTGTTGGACTTGTAAATATTCCCGCTGGAATAATTGCTGGAATATTTTGGAATATGGGCAGTGGAGTAATGTTTGTATATTTGTCTGTTGTTGCACTTGTTTCTCTAATTCTTTTATTGTTTGTTAGAATGAAATGAGAATATTTTTAACCTCTTTTATCTACTCGAAATGAATGGAACCAAAAGAGGAGAAGTTTTATGCTATTGAAGCAGAGGATGTTTTAAAGAAATTTAACTCTGGAATTGATGGATTGAATGAAGAAGAAGCTAAAAAGATAAGAGCCAGACACGGATATAATGAACTCCCAGATAAAAGCCAAAGATCTGCTTTATTTACTTTTTTTAAACAATTTAATAGCCTGATAGTCTATATATTAATTGTTTCTGCCATAATATCCTTCTTTCTGCAGAGAATTGTTGATGGATATGTTATTTTACTTGTTGTGATGATCAATGTAATTCTTGGTTTTGTTCAGGAGTACAAGGCAGAGACTACTATAAAATCTCTGAAAAAAATGATTATTCAACAGGCTAAAGTTTATAGAGATGGAGAATTGGTTTTGGTTCCATCTAATAAGCTTGTTCCAGGAGACGTTATTTATGTAGAAGAAGGAGATAACATTCCCGCAGATTGTAGAATTATTGAGGCTAAAAATCTAAGAGTAAGTGAAACTTCTTTCACGGGAGAAAATCTTCCGGTTGAAAAAAACCCTAGAAAATTGAGTGAAAAGACAAAATTTTCTGAAAGAAAAAATATGATTTATCTTGGAACTTTTGTTTCTTCTGGAAGCGGAAAGGCAGTTGTTGTTTCTATTGGCCTGAAAACAGAAATAGGAAAGCTAACAAAAATAATTGAAATGATAAAACCAAAGGAAAGCCACTTTAAAAGAAAGACTGACACTCTTGCAAAATACGTTGCTATTATGGCTATTGCTGGAGCATTAATTATTTTCTTTATAGGTTATTTTTTCAGAGATTTTTCATTTCGAGATATGTTTCTTTTCACAATGGCTTCCCTTGTAGCAGCTATACCTGAAGGACTTCCTGCTGTACTCGCGATTGTTCTTGCTATTGGGGCTAAAAAAATGGCTAATAAGAATGCTATAATAAGAGACAGATATTCCACTGAAACTTTAGGGATTGTTGATGTTATAATAAGTGATAAGACTGGAACGATAACTTCTAACACTATGACTGTGGAAAAGATAGTTTTGCCTGGACAAGAAGACATTTCGATAAGTGGAAGAGGTTGGGATCCTAAAGGAGAGTTTTATCAAAATAATAAACAAATAATCCCGCTTGAGAATAAACATCTTGAAAAGTTTTTGAACATAGTTGTGTCATGCAATAAAGCTAGTTTGTTAAAAGAAAATAAGGGAAAATATGGGATTATTGGAGAGCCTACTGAAGCGGCTCTTGTTGTTCTTGGTGAAAAGGCAGGAATAAAAAAGTCCGTTCTTCTTGATAGAGAGACAAGTTTAGATGAAATTCCATTTAACACTGAGAATAAGTATAGAGCTGCTCTGTGCCTTTTAAAGGAAGAGAACTCTGGAAGAAATATATATGTTGTTGGAGCCCCTGAACAGACTCTTAGACGCTGTACATATATTATGAAAAATGGTAGGAAAACAGCACTGATAGATGAAGATAAGGAAAAAATTGAAGAAAAAATAGAACAATTAACGAGCAAGGCTATGAGAGTTTTGGCTGCGGCTTATAGAGAAGTTGATTCTGAATATACTAACATTGAGGAAAATAAAATTGGAGAGCTCGTATTTGTTGGACTTGTTGGAATGATGGATCCTCCAAGACCTGAAGTTAAACTAGCTATAGAGAAAGCGAAAAAAGCAGGAATAAGAGTGATAATGGCTACTGGTGATCATGGAAACACGGCAAAAGCAATTGCTATAGAAATTGGATTGATTGATGAAAATGAAAAAGTTTTTACTGAAGATGATTTGATTAAAATGAATGATTCTGAATTTAGAAAGGCTGTTGCAACAGCTTCTGTCTTTGCAAGATTGACTCCAAAGATGAAGATGAAGATTGCTAAAGTTTTACAAGATGCGGGAAAGGTTGTTGCTATGACTGGAGATGGTGTAAATGATGCAGCTGCTTTGAAGCAGGCAGATATTGGGATTGCTATGAATTTGACAGGCACAGATGTTGCCAGGGAAGCAAGTAAGATGATATTGGCGGATGATAACTTTGCCTCCATTATAAGTGCTGTTGAAGAAGGAAGAATTGTTTTTAAAAACACAAGAAGAGCGTCATTTTTTATGTACACGACAAGCTTTGCACAATATGTAACAATCGTGGCTAGTTTAGGTATTGGAATGCCTTTGCCTTTGCTACCTACTCAAATTTTATGGTTAAATCTTGTGACAGCAGGAGTTACTAATTTAGCTATATGTGTTGAGCCAAGCCACCATAATATTTTGGAAGATAAACCTAGGAAAAAAGATGATAATATAATAAATAGAGAAATAATTCCTTTTATTGTTATTATGTGTGTTTCTATTGCATTGCCTTCACTTATCTTATTTGATTATTATTTGCCTGATGAAACTAAGGCTAGGACAATGATTTTTGCAGTTATGTCTTTAGCTCAGTTATTTGGTATGTATAATATGAGGGCTTTGAAGAGGTCTGTTTTTGAGATTGGTGTTTTCAGCAGCAGATATGTAAATCTCGCGTTCCTTTTGTCTGCGTTTTTATTGTTTGTTGCGATATTTTTTGCTCCTTTAAGAAACTTATTTGGATTTAGTTTGTTGAGTTGGGAAGAAACCTTGCTTGTCATTGGAGTTTCTTCCTTGACTTTATGGTTTGCGGAAGTTTACAAATTCTGGGATAAAAGAAAAGAAAGTTATAAAAAGCGATAACAGGGATAAAGTTTATGAAAGAATATGCGTTTGAAGATGGACCGTTACTATTAGTGATTTACATTCTGGGTTAATGGCTGCTAAATATTATAAAGAAGCCCATATGAATTTAGTAATTCTATGCCACGATGTTTTTGTCCAATACCAAGGTGGAATATTACTAGTTAATAGACTTAAGTTTCCAGCAAAGGGGATTTTGTGGCCTTTGGGTGGAAGAATTAAGAGAGGAATGAGTATGGAAGATTCTTTGAGAGAGAAAGTTTTAGAAGAATCTGGACTAGAATTAGAAGGGTTGATAGAATTAGGACAAGCGAGAGCTTATTTTAGAACGGATCCATTTGGACATGGAAAAGGAACTGACACTATAAATTTTGTTTATTTTGGGGTTGGAAAAGGAGCATTAAACCTGGATAAGTTACATGCGGATCCTGTAATTATAAGACTAGATGGATATCTCAAACAAAGAGATGAATTGCATCCATATGTAAAAGATTTTATGGATGAGGCAATTAAATTAGCCAATTAATAAATTTTGAAAGGATTATTATTAAAAAGAATAGAAGATTTTATAAATCGAGGAAATGCTAGGGAATTGAGAGAAAATGAGATTAATACCAATAGGAGAGAGAGTTGTTTTGAAGACAATTGAAGCTGCGGAAGAAAAGACAGCTTCTGGCATTTATCTTCCTAAGAGTGAAGAGAAAAAACAGGGAGAAGTTGTTGAAGTTGGAACATATAAGGATGGAACACCTTTACCTTTGAAGAAGGGAGACATGATTTTGTATGGAGGATATAGTTCTGAGGAATTTGAAATTCATGGTAAGAAACATTTAATAATTGAATTTAAAGATGTGGTTGCAAGGATGGAGAATTAAAAATGGGAACAACAAAACAAATAATATTTGATGAAGGAGCAAGACAGGCTTTACTTAGAGGTATTGATAAAGTTGCAAACACTGTCAAAGTTACTCTTGGACCAAAAGGAAGAAATGTTATTCTTGATCGTTCGTCATCTCCTTTGATAACTAATGATGGAGTTACAATTGCAAAGGAAATTGATTTGAAAGATAAATTTGAAAATATGGGGGCGAAACTTGTTAAAGAAGTTGCGTCACAAACACAGGACAAAGCTGGAGATGGAACAACTACTGCCTGTCTTCTTGCACAATTAATGATAGTTGAAGGTTTAAAAAATATAACCTCTGGAGCAAACCCTATGGAAGTAAAGAGAGGAATTGAGGCTGCAACTGAAAGGGTTGTTGAATTTTTGAAGAGAAAATCTACTAAGGTTAGTGGTAAAGAACAAATAGAGCAAGTTGCAACTACGTCTGCAAATAATGATTCTAAAATTGGAAGCCTTATAGCTGAAGCTATGCAGAAGGTCGGGGACAAGGGAGTGATAACTGTTGAAGAGGCTAAGAGTATTGAAACAACACTGGAGCTTGTTGAAGGAATGCAACTTGATAAGGGATATCTTTCTCCATATATGGTTAGCGATCAGGAAAAAATGGAAGTCTCTTATGAAGAGCCCTTGATACTTATAACTGACAGATCTATTTCTTCTATCAAAGAACTTGTTCCTATTTTAGAGCTTGTGTCGCAAGAATCTAAACCTTTGCTTATTATTGCTGAAGACATTGAAGGGGAGGCTTTGACAACTATAGTAATTAATTTATTAAGAGGAGCCATAAAAGTCTGCGCCGTTAAAGCTCCTGGATTTGGAGATGATAAACATGATGTTTTGGAAGATATTGCTATATTGACTGGAGGAAGAGTAATAAGCAAAGAGAAAGATGACAAACTTGAAAATGTCGTAATTGGTGACTTAGGAAGTGCTGCTAAGATAAGAGTAACTAAGGAAGAGACTTTGTTAATTGAAGGGAAAGGAGACAAACAGAAAATACAAAAAAGAATTAATGCAATTGAAAACAGGGTTAATGAAGAAAGTTCTGAATATAGTAGAGAAGATTTGAGAAAGAGATCTGCGAAACTTTCCGGCGGTGTAGCTGTAATAAGTGTTGGAGCTGCAACTGAAACTGAAATGAAAGAAAAGAAAATGAGAATTGATGACGCTTTACATGCTACAAAAGCAGCTGTTGAAGAAGGAGTTATTCCGGGTGGAGGCTTAATGTTATTACATGCTATGGCTGAACTGGATAACCTTCATTTGCAAGGTGAACAGAGCGTTGGAGTTAAGATTGTTAGAAAATCTCTTGAAGGGCCTATAAAGCAGATAGCTTTCAATGCAGGAAAGGATGGCGCAGAAGTTATTGCAAATTTGAAGGGGAAAGAGCAAAATGTCGGATATAACGCCCAGACCGATAAATATGAAGATTTAATGAAAGCTGGAGTCATAGATCCAACTAAAGTTGTTAGAAATGCCTTACAGACCTCTGCGAGTATTGCTGCTATGGTTTTAACAACGGAAGCTTTAGTTGCTGATTTTGAAGAAGAAGATAAAGATAAGTTAGGAAGTAATCCTGCTATTATAATTTAAGTTTTCTCTAATTAAACAAACCAACTCAAAACATAAAGACCTACTGCGACTATTAGTGTGATTGTATAAACTGATTTGTTCCAAGCGAGGATCTTTGCTCCGTCAAAACTAGAAGCTGGAATCATATTGAAGGCTGCTAGGAGGGAATTTATTGATAGACCTAGGGAAAACAATGGGGAAAGAGAAGATTTACTAAATATCAAAACTAGAAACAAGAAAATTATCGAGATCACTATATTTATCAATGGGCCTGCGAGAGATATTTTTCCATTCTTTTCTTTTGTTATTAGACCTCGGATGAAAACTGCTCCTGGAGCCGCAAAAATAAAACCTGCGAAAGAAAGAGCGACTGCGAGAAATAACATTGGATAAAATGCATGGAATTCTGCATGAAGTTTATAAGATTGTGCTAGATATTTATGAGCTAACTCGTGAAGAAGAAAACCTAAACCTGCTGTGAAAAAAGCAAAAATAAATATTTTAAAGACATGGGAATTGAAAGAGGAAAAAGAAGGAGAAAGTAAAATAGCGAAGGCTAGGGAAATCAAAAAACCTGCAAAAAATAAATCTTTAATTTCTCTTTGTGAAAATTTCATTTTCCACCTTGTTTATCTAATTTATTCAATAAGTCATTAATCTCAAACAAAAACTGCTTTGCTCTTTTGAATGATGTTTCTGCTTTGGAGGTTTTTTCAGCTTCTTTAGTCTGATATTGGATAAAACTTCTTTTCTCTCTTTCAAAGTCAAAATTTTCCAGCAATCCTTCTGCCTTGTTTTTAGCAATAAGTAAAGCTTCTTCTTTTAACTCTTCATAGTCCTCTATTAAATTTTTCTTTAATTTATCTTTAACAAAAACAATTAAAGCATCGCTTGTTACCTTGTGGGAAATTTTATCTCCTACCTTATAACCTAGTTTATATAAAACTGCATTTGCAATATAAAACATAGAATAATAAGATGATACAATTATCCAAAGACTAGATTTTTTATTATTTGAAAGGAAAGTTGCAGTTTCTATACTTTCATTAGAATTATCAATTAAAACTTTAAAAACTAGATCGTTGAATTGTTCTCTCTTGATTAAACCTTCTGATAGATAAGACTTGATATTAGATTCTGCTTCTTTAATTCTTTTTTCACTTAGCATTTTTTAATAGCCTATAATAGTCTTCTATCCCAAAAAGAATGACATTCCTTTTAAGAGTTTCGCTGACAACTGTCTGTTCTTTGCTCTTAATCATGTCTATAAATGATTCGCAGTTGATGGGCGTTAAATGAATTTTCAGAGGAAGAATATCTAGTTTTTCTTCTACATTTTTAAAATTTTGTTGGTCAGATATTAAAAGCAAATCTATGTCTGAATTTTTTGTGTTTGTTTTTTTAACATGGCTTCCGAACAATAAAAGAATGAATTGTTTATTTATTTTTTTTAACTTATCATATATTGCTTTAAATTCTTTTTTTTCCAAAAAATCATTTCTTCTGCTATTTTCAACAATAAAGACGTCTTCATTAAAGCTATCTTCAAAACTGCATCTTCTTTGATTTTTCAAATCCTCAACTAGTATTGATTTATCTCTTTCAAGTTTTTTTACATTAATATATAGTAATTTATAATCTATTTTCAAGATTTTAGAAATTTCATACATACTAAACGTTCGTTCCTTATTTTCTATTAAAAATTTAAGTATTTTTTGTTTAATATTCATCTTATACCTATTAGGTTATATTTGACATAATATTATGTTACTATTAACATATATAAATGTTTTCGTCTTATGAACTAACTCTTAAGGAAAAAGAGCAAGAGCTTTTTCATAAGCTGAATTTAAATCGTGATCATTTTGCCCTGTAAAACCTGATATTTTAACAACTCTATGTGGAGGATAACCTGTACCTTGTTTTATTGATTTTCTAACATCTTCTATACTTAAGCCTGACCATTTTGACATCTTGCTTATACTCGCTTCTGTGTATGTATGAATGTCCTCAATTAGGACTTTATCTTCAACACGACCTTCTAAAATTGTTAGATCTTTTCTATATCTGCTTTTAGGAAGTTCAGTTAGTATTTTGCAATTTCCTGGAATTAAAAAAACATCTCTTCTTCCTTGCCTTGGATGTGTAAAAAAATTACCTATCACTCTATCGAAATATTCTTCTAGACAAAAAGACAATAGTGCTAAATAAGCTTCTTGCACATTAATAGCAGTCCATAAATACACATTCTCAAAATCTGAACGAGCTCTCCTTATTACAGATTCTGCTTGTGGATGTCTAACTGGTTTTTCTACATCTGTAATTAGAACTCCTTCTAGATCAAAAACTATTGTTCTGGACATTTGGAAGTATAAAGAATTTGGTATTTAATCACTCTCGTAATGCTTTTTTAAAAGCAAGCACCATCCAAACAACCTGCAGAACATTCATAAATTGTTCTTGTAGCTTCCCCACTAGGATTCCTATCATAGTTGCAGTAATATTCCATTAATTTTTTATCCATTGTTCTGTTTAACAAATCGTTGTAACAAACATCAGTCAAAGAGTTAGCTGTTCCTTTCTCTTCATAATTTACTCCTCCATCGCTATCGGTGCAATTATTGAAACATTTTGAAAGTTGCCCCCAACACTTATACCCCTGCTCAAGTTTACATTGAGAATCACAGCCATCTCCATTATTTGTGTTTCCATCATCGCATTTCTCTAAAGTTTCAACTTTTCCATTTCCGCATTTAGTTGTTTTCTCACAGAAAGCTAGTCCATTTGTATCGTTTTTACAAATCGAATCATCTCCGCAAAATTGAGTTATATATCCTAAATTCCTGTTTTCATCACAGTAATATTCGATCAAGTCTTTTCCCTCTCCACAATAATCTTTGTAATTAATTCCTTTAGATAATACCACTCCTCCTTTTTTGAATTCCTCAGTTTGCAGGCCATTTTCTGAATCTGTGTCTGTGCAAAGTTCTGAAGTTGTATCAGGCAAACAAGCTCCATCTAAACAACCATTTGGACAAGATAAAACTTTTGAATTAGCTATCGTTTCATTTCTTATCGAATCCCAATCACAGATATATTCTTTTACCATATTAGAATTGAAGCATGAATCTTGGACATTTATTCTATACGCTTCAATGTTTACTATGCCTTTTCTATATGGTTTGTCTCCTCCATCGTGGTCTGTACAAATTGCTTTGCATATGCTTGGCTGTCCAGAGCATTCAAAATAAGTTTGAATCTGACATGTTGAAGAACAGCCATCAAGATTGTTTAGATTTCCATCGTCGCATTGTTCGTCGGATTCAATGAGAGAGTTTCCACAAACTGGGAATGTATATTTTAATATTAGTTCTCCAAAGTTCGAGATTGGGACTAATAATTCAGTAAATTCTCCATTATTAGGAAGAGAATCAAATAAGTCATATCCTCCTCTTATACCGAAGATTGTGTAATTGTCTTTATTTATGTGAGAAATGCCTTCTTGGTTTAGAAAAAAACGTATATTTTTGCCGAATAAATTATTTCTAGTAATATTTTCTTGTAACCCGAAATTGTCACTAAGATCAAATCTATTTGCTAATTCTATCGGATTGTTAAGTTCGCTAAATCGACCAAAATCTCCTAAAGTTAATTTAGGAGGATTAGACAAGTTTAGAGGAACAAGAGTCAAAAAATCCATTGAATTGGGATGAGTATTCTTATAATCTAGGCTAAATGAGGTATCTCCGTTCTTCCCAATTATCAATTGAACAGAATTTATATAGGCGTTGTCTGGGATAGAAGTGGCATTAAAAGAGACTAAAATCCTACTAATTTTATTGGGATTAATAGAAGTATTATTAACTATAATCTTAGGGAATGAATCAAAAGACCCAAGAATATTACTCCCTGAAGAAGCGCTTCTTAAATTATTCCAAGCTATATAAAATGACTCGTTACTAGCTCTTTTTTTAGTAATGATAACTCCTTCGATGGGAAATGACTTGAGACGCGCAATACAGCTACCTTCCGAGAATAAATTTCCATCATTGCAAATAAATTCTTCACATAAAGATAGATCGTATCTACAAGAAGAAGTACATCTCAGTTCTCCATCACTATAGCCAAAATTCTCACAAAATGATCCATTAAGATTGTGACTCTCGCATTGCTCTCCAAAATCAATAATACCATCGCCACAATTTAATGATCCTATAGACACTTCTGCATAATCTTCAGTTATATCTAAAGTTTTAATTAAAACACCATTAACTGAGTCATAGAAGGTTTTATTTTCTCTAAGAACTACATCTTGAGAATCACTTAATTGGTCCGTATAGCGAAAATTAAAGTGTGGAGAAGCATCTATCAATTGAGTGTCTCCTCTGGCATTAGAAAAATTTGAATTTATATGAATCATAATACCATCTAAACTGCTTTCATATCCATATTCAGAAAAGGATGTTTTGTCGTATCCAATAAGTCTTCTAAATTCTAAATAATAAACATTATTCCTAATAGGAATCTTAATTAATTTAGTACCTCCTGTTATTTCTAATGGTTCTATTCTATAAACTCCACTATCCTCAATCTCGATCACATCACTATAATTAAACCAACCCAATTTTTCTTTATGAACTGCATTAAAATGCCCTCGATTACTGCCCATGATATCAAATTCATCTCCATATTCTAAAGTATAACACTCTTCATCTTCTATAGAGTTATTCCCACATTCCCAGTCATTTGCATGCCGAAGTCCAAAGTTATGCCCCATTTCATGAACAATAGGTGTATAAATAATTCTAATCTCTGAATCATAACCATTAAATTCTGCGCTTATAGGCACTTCCATTACTGAAGCGGTAATTTCTCCATCATTCGTAATAATTTTCTTCATTCCTACAGTGCCAAGACCTGGTGGACACCTCAAACCACCACCGGCATTAGCATATAAAATTATTATTCTCTTATAGTCTTCATTAATAAAATCTATTTCACTATCAACAGAACCTATTGCTAGTTGCTGGGCTCTAGAACAATCTATTCTGTTAAGAGGCATAGTGCGCCACCCATAAACATCACCTACAAAGTAAGTTTTATTATATGAAAATTCTCTAAATATGGAATTTAGTGAGAGATTATTATTTTCAGAAAAAACAATGAAATTTATATTCTCCTTTTTCATTGTAAAAGTTGTATTATTTTGATCCATAAAATTTGCCATTATCACTAAAGTCTTCTGCTCTCCTAAGTTTAGATTCTCACCCATAGAAGCAACTCCTCCCTCGTTAAGAAGTTCTAGAGATTGAATTTCAATCTCATTTTCACTAGAAGCAACATTACCTATAAAACCAGTAATTTTAATCGTTGACCCAGAAATAAGATTTTGTTCCTGTCCGCTCAGGAAATTTAATTTATACCTTGATCCGTCATCTGTTCTCAGATAATAAAATGTTTCTGATTTTCCTTCATCAAAATAATCGAAAATTATAACTTCACTTGTTCCTTCCAATGTAACCAAAGTTATTTCTGTACTTGCTCTAAATAAATTTGCGACTGCTCTAAATGCTCTTGTGATTAAATTTTCAGAACTCTCTATCTCTTGTTCAGGCGCCAAGTAGATCTGTTTAGTTTCTTCCCTTCCAACTAATTTGTTTATCTCAAAAGCAGAAACAAAAATAGAAAGAGCAAAAAAAGTAAATAAAATAAAAATCAAAACTCTCTTTTTCATAAGAAAGAGAAAGAAAAGCTATTAATATATCTAACGACTACGTGTAATTCGCGGGTGGGCTATTGTATTTCTATACCTTCTTCTGCTGTCTACACAATCTCTCTCTGCTTTCTCTTTTTCAGAAATTTTAAAACTATAAAAATTTAATAAAAAATAAAAAATAAAATAAATTTAAGCTGCTAGTTCTGCATCAATTGCCTGTTTCATTTGTGAATATGGAACAGCTCCGCTGATTAGTTTTCCATTTACGAAAAATGCTGGAGTTCCTTGAACACCTGCTGCTATACCTTCTTTTTGTTCCTTATCAAATCTTGATTCGTATTTCTTTGAATCAAGACATGTTTTCAGTTTCTTTGCATCTGCACCTACTGTTTGTGCAAGAGTCTTCATCTTTTCAAGATCCTCAACATCGTTCTGGTTAGCAAATGCTTCAGCGTAGAATTTCCAGAATAAATCAGAGCTTTGATCATTAAGACACCAAGCCACTAATTGTGCTGGATGTCCGCCACTATGACCCATCATATATTTAACCGCAAATCTTACTTTGCCAGTTTTAACATAATCTTTAATCATATTAGTTCCTATTGGTTCCCAGCTTGGACTTCTTTGTTTCATATAGGAAATTAACTCTTCGTTATCTCCGGAAGCAGCTGCACAGAAAGGACATGAGAAATCCGAAAACTTGATTACTGTAACTGGAGCGTCTTTACTTCCCATTACTGGAGCATCGCCTATGGCGATTTCTGCTTTTGCAGTTTGAGAAGGTAATTGTTGACTTGGCTGTTCACCGGTGTTTACAGCATATGAGTTTGGAGATCCTTTATCTTGTGTAAAAAAGATAAAACCTCCTACTACTAAAACAGCAAGAAGAATAATCGTGGAGTATTTCCACAAGTTTTCTTTCTTTATTGTTATTGTGCCTGTTTCTTCAACCATTTAATACTTACCTCCTTTCATCTTCTTGATTTTAAACATGATATTAAGGTTGTATGTGGCCTTATAAAGTTTTTCGGTTAGTAAAAAGTAGTCAAAAAACTAAATTTTAATTAAGTCAATGGCTTGAAAAATATAGACTGAATATTTTAAAAATTGTTAATTCAAACTTTTCTATAGGAATATTTATATAGTTCTCGCTTTATGGAGGGGAAGAAAAGATGGTAAACAAGTGTATTTATTGCAAAGTTGGTTTAGAGGAGAGTTCTGTTGTTGATGTTTGTAGAAGGTGCGGTATTGGAGTTTGGGGTGAAAAAATGTTTAACGCTATTGTTAACAATATGCAAAATGCTAAAGAGGCTGGAGATTTATACCAAGGTTCAGTAACTAATCCTGAGGTTCCGAAGGATAGGAACAGGTTTTCATTTGCTCAAGATAAAGGATCTGTTTAAAAGCAAAGGTGTGCTCCCTACAGACATATGTCCTATCCCTTTAAAATAGCTTATCGAATGCAA
>ERZ1292629.1825-Hain-H43-01um-R1-1825-length-19586-cov-7_pt1 | contig 19586 bp, 17 predicted proteins | sample MGYA00564399_ERZ1292629 | MGnify/ENA primary metagenome ERZ1292629 (study PRJEB36523, sample SAMEA6512636) | groundwater metagenome | collected 2019-01-08 | study: AquaDiva: Metagenomics assemblies of 32 groundwater samples | reverse complement strand
GTCGGCCAAGTAGCGGCCGTTAAAAGACACCGCCACCGAGTCGCCCTCGACCGCAGCTTTAACGGTGGAGGTTTGCTCGCCCACATCGGGGTTGCGCGAGGAGAGGAAGAGGGATTTTTTAGACGGTTCAATCGAGAGCGACACCTGCGCAAACTTGTCGGCAAAGATTGAAAGCGATTTGAGCGCGCTGCCAAAATCCTCGCGCAGGACCACCGCTTCGGTGGTAAATGATTTCGGCAAGATTTGCCGGTAATTGGGGAACGCGCCGTCGAGCAGACGGCTGGTGTAATACACCCCATCGGTCTGCACCGACAGCTGGTGCTCGTTGTAATAAATTTCAACCTCCTCGTTTGCGCCCTCAAGCACACGCATGAGCTCCGCCGCGTTGCGCGCCGGCACCAAGAGCTCGGGGACAGAGCCCCCTGCGCGCAGCGGTACCGTCTTCTCCGCCAAACGGAATGAGTCGGTTGCAACTGCGGTCAATTTGCCGCCCTCGCCGTACAAAAGGACGCTTTGGAGCTCGGGTTTTATAGCCGAAGAGGAAGCACAGTAGGCCACCGAGCGTATCACGCGCACCATATCCGCACTTTTTATTTTAAACGAGCGCTCCGCAGAAACGCGCGGCAAAACAGGGAAGTCTTCATGCGGTAAAGTTTTTATAGAGGCATTTGCGCGCTCGGTTTCGACTTTAAAAACTTCTCCCACAAGTGCTACAGACACTGTCTTGCCGCGCGCGTTGCCCAAAAATCCTGCAAACACACTTGCTGGGACCGCCGCCGTCCCTTCGGTAGTAATTTTTGCCGGAATAACTATTTCTACCCCACACTCGAGGTTGGTAGCGCGCAAAGTGAGCCTGTTCCCCTCTGCGGTAATGAGTACACACCCCAACACCGGCAGGTTTGGCTTACGTTCAGAAAAACGCGCTGCTGTTGCCGCGGCGTTTTGCAAAACATTGAGTGGGGTTTCAAATTTCATAACAACTCTTTATATAAAAATCTATTACTATTAGGACTGTGGATTGGTGGGATAAGTTGTTTTGGTGTTGAGGTGTAAGGGTTTTTTAGAAGTTTTAATTAGCACTACTTGGGGACTAGTGTGCAGACTAAGTGGAATAGTACTCATGAAATTTTTTTATCAACAACTATCAACATTATTTCAACATCAGCCGGATCTGATGAATTTCGTTGTTCAAAATACTATCTTGCCGCAAATCATTTTTTATCTTGTCGCACGAGTGGATGACGGTGGTGTGGTCACGGCCGCCCAACTTCTCTCCAATAGTGGGGAATGAGATTCTGAAGTCTTCCCGCAACAAAAACATTATTACTTGGCGAGGACGCACCACTTCTTTGCGGCGGGTCTTCTCATAAATACTCCCCTCTTCGACGTTGTAGAAGTTAGCGATAGTTTTGACCACCTCCTGCACCGACACCGCTTTCTTGGTAGAGCCCCCCGCACCGCGCAGGAGTGTCTTGGCGTCATTTATTGTGAGAGGTTGGCCTCGCATCTCAAATTGGATCATCAGTGTGTTTAAAGCACCCTCAAGCTCGCGCACATTACCCTCGATGGTGGTGGCGAGGTACTCCAACACCTCGTCGGCTAGAAAGAAGTTGTGTGCCGATGCTTTGGAGCGGATTATTGCCAGGCGCGACTGGTGGTCGGGCGGCGTCACCGAGACTATCATGCCCGCGCTGAAGCGGCTTTTCAGCCGGTCTTCGAGGTTTTGTATGACATTGGGGTGCTGGTCGGAGGAAAATACCAGTTGTTTGTTGTTGTCGTGCAGATAGTTGAAGAGGTGGAAGAATTCTTCTTTGATTTTGTCGCGTCCGGCCAAAAATTGCACGTCGTCCATGATGAGGAGGTCATACTGGCGGTACTTCTCCTTAAAACTCTGTACCTTGCCCGCCTGGAGCGAGGAAACGTAGTCCATAGAAAAACGCTCCGAGGTGACGTAATAGACCTTGCGCTCCGGCGCCGAGACGCGGAAGTGGTTGCCAATGGCTTGTATAAGGTGCGTTTTGCCGAGCCCTGTGGGGCCGTAGACCAAAAGCGGGTTGTAGGCGATGCCGGGCTTGCGGATGACCGCCTGCGCGGCCGCCGCCGCGAGTTCATTAAAGGGCCCTACTACAAAGGAGCTGAAGGTAAACCGCGGGTTGAGGTTGCTCTTTTGGTGCACCGCCTCGAGCGGCAGTTCGGTCACGGGCGGTGGCACGGTGCGCGCCTCCTCGTTTGCGCGCTTAACCCCGCGGGATATGACGTATTCGACTGCCCGCACCGAGTCGGAGAGGGTGCGCAGGGAGTGCAAAATATCCTTATGGAACTTGGTAGAAAGCCAGTCTCGGGCAAATTGCGAGGGGACGCCGAGCGCCACGGTCCCCTCCTCGACGCGTACAATATAGGTGTCCTTAAACCACGTGTTGAAGTTGGGTTTTGATATGGTGAGCTCGAGCTCAACCAACGCATTTTCCCAAAGTTCTTTAGTGGTGGTCATACAAAAAGGATAGTCAGTCACACACAAGGATACGCGCATACTGCCCATCCGTCAAAAAACTCGATTATGTGCACATATTGTGCACAATGTGGGGATAAGCTATGATTGACTTTACACATGTCGCAAACATACCAGCCAAAAAAGCGCAAGCGCGCACGGAGCCACGGCTTCCTCAAGCGCACCTCCACCGCGGGGGGCAAAAAGACGATACTCCGCCGCCGCCGCAAAGGCCGCGCTGAACTCTCGCACTAAAACCAATGCTCGCCAAAAAGCAGAGGCTCACCGCCGCTGAAGTTCGTGAGATACTAAAGAGCGGCCGCTCTGTGCGCCTGCCTGCGCAGGCAGGCGCCGCTACCCTCTCTGCCAAGTATGTCCGCGCGCAAGACGCCCGCGCCGCGGTGGTGGTGAGTACTAAAGTCGCCAAAACTGCCGTTGCGCGCAACACACTGCGCCGCACCGCATACCGCACCTTGCGTGCCGCCCTTCCAAAAAACATCCACGCTGTTTTCTTCCTCCACAAACCAATACTGGATCCCACTGAACTTAAAGAGTTATGTTTGAAACTTTCTTAATACAACCAATATACAATCTGTTCGTCGCGCTCGTCGGCGTTATGCCGCAGGGCGACACCGGCCTTGCCATCATCGCGCTCACCTGCCTTATGCGCCTCGTGCTCTACCCGGTGTTTACTGCCTCTATCCGCACGCAGATGGGGATGACCGCGATGCAGGGCGACCTCGACGCGCTGAAAGAGAAGCACAAAAATGACAAAGAGGCTTTGGCGCGCGAGCAGATGGGCTTGTTTAAAAAACATAAAGTCAATCCGTTGGCCGGCTTCGGCGCGCTGTTTATCCAGCTCGCGGTCATCATAGCTCTGTACTACGCGCTGTTTAACGAAGGGTTTCCCGTTATAAACACCGCGCTCCTATACTCTTTTGTCTCCGCGCCGGCGGTCGTGTCGACCGGCTTCTTCGGGATTTTGGACCTGCTCACGCCGCACCACATCATCCTGGCCATTTTGGTTGGCGCGTCGCAGTATTTTGCGATACAGCTGACGCTCGGGCGCACGCCCACTGCCCAAAAGCTCCAGCCCGACAAAGCTGCGGTGCAACAAATGCAACAGCGGATGATGCTCTACCTTATGCCGGCAGTCATGGCGGTCACCAGTTACTACTTCGCGGCGGCAGTGGGCGTATATTTTGTCACCAGCAACCTCTTTTCTCTCGGGCAGGAGTGGCTCATAAGGCGCCAGTTGCAGAAGTAGGAGTATTTGAGGTATGTTGGGTGCATGCAACCTGACCTCTCCTCTTTTGTAAGCAAACTCCTTTTACTCCTCGGCGTCGAGGGTACGGTCGAGCTTAAAACCGGACATCGTACTGTGGCGGCGGTAACCTCACCAGAGTCGGCCCGGCTCATCGGCGAGAAGGGTGAGCACCTCCGCTCGCTCAACACCATTGCGCGCCGCTTGGTAGAGGCCAAACACGGCGAGGAGGCGGCCAACTTTTTGATAGACGTCAACGGCTACCACGAAGCGCAGATGGAAAAGGTGCGCCAGGGCGCGCGCATGCTCGCGCAGCGCGCGCGGCTTTTTAAACACGACGTCGAGCTGCCGCCACAGTCCCCCTACGAGCGGCTGGTGGTGCACGAGCTCTTTGCTGAAGATCCGGAGATAAAGACCGAGTCTGCGGGCGAGGGTAAATTCCGCCACATCGTACTCAAATATAAAGACTCGGGGTTAGTTGCTTAGTCGCACTGCCCACAAACTGCGGTCGCCTTTGCGTATAAACAACAAATAGTGGTCGTCGGGCGAGAGCGCGAGTTCGGCGATGTCGGAGGGCTCCCCGCCGTCCTCCCCGCCCGGCATCGCCACGATCTGCGAGCGGCCGGCGCCGAGATCAAAGGAGAGGATGCCGTCGGCGGCTGCGGCCTCGCCCGTATGCCAGAGGTCAAGGTAGTTTGAAGGGACAGCTTCGAGCGGAGCCGCACAATACAGCAGGGCGGGAGAAGTGTTGCTCCACACACACTGCTCGGGCAGAGGGTCGAAGGAGAGCGGTTTTGAGAGCCCGGTTTTTACATCGCGTACATAGGTGTTGCGCGAGTTGTCGGCGGTTTGGTACACCACTTTGCTGAACAGGCGGTCCGCTGTTGCCGTCACCCCCGGAGCATAGAGTAGCGGAGTGATGTTGCCGGTTTTTGTTTGTATAGAAAAGACCGCTCCCGGCACGCCGTTTGCAGGCGCGTTTCCTGCGAGCAGTGTCCCCTCTGAGGGCCAGGAAAGGAGCAGTTGTGAGAATGGGAGAGAGAAAAGTTTTTTTGAGCCCGTTCCGTCGGCCTTGGCCGTGTAGCCGTCTGCTCCTGCGGAGGTTTTTATCAAGTATGCAACATTTGCGCCATCAGGAGACACCGCGACATTTGTCGCCCCAACAGGGAGGAACTGCGCGCGCACCGGGGAGCTCGAGGTAGCGGCCGGCGCAGGCAACGCAAGGTGTACGGTCTTGAGCGCTCCGGAGTCGAGGTATTGTAAGAGCGCCCCGCGGCCGCCCTCGCTCCAAAGCGCGCCGATGATGCCGGGGATGGTGGTGTTGGAAATCGCCTTTGAAACAGCGCCGGGGGTGTCGAGTTGTATGTCCATACTATGGCCGTTTGCGGCGAGCACAAAGCGTGCGACAGTGCTGGTTGGGCGGGTGGTAACAAGTAGCGTTGTCCCAGCCACCGGCCCGTCGGTTATTTTAAAGATTTTCTGGTTGGTGTTTGTTTGAGGTATTTGTATTTGATTGTTAGGCGTTTGTTGTTGGTTGTTGGTCACCGAAGTGCGCGTGTCGCTGGTGCCGAACGAAGGAACAACGGCGGTGTCCGCAGGGCTCGCGGGGCCGCCAAGGAGCACAAACCAAACAATCAAAAGCGCGGCAACTATGCCCGCTCCCACTATCGCCGCTATCCATTTGATATTAGTGTTCATCATTTTATACAAAAGAAAGTAGTTCCGGATCCGCCGGCATCAACAGGTTTAACGGAGCCGCCCAGTCTGTCCTGACAATTGTCCTGAAAATCTGAGACTTGTTTTACATTCTCAGGGCTCGAGCCACTAAGCGTAACACTCTCGCCGACCGCGCCGACCGGGGTGGGTCCGGGACCTCCGGTGGTACCCGGAGTGGTGTTTTTTTGTGCAACGGTATTGAGCGTGGTGGTAAAGAGGTCAAAGCGGAGGAGGTTGGGGTTTATGGTGTAGAGGATAAGCCAGCACACGACCAGCAGGAGGAGCCCGTAGAGCGCCGCGGTTGCGCGCTCGCGGGCGGCGGTTAGTTTTAGGGGCGACTCGGAAGTCATCCAGCTGATGCCCGCCAAAACCAGCATCAAGACTGCAAAGAGCGCGCCGAGCGTGATAAACAAGCGGAACATCGCCGAGATGTAGCCGGCAAAATCCAAACCGGTTTGGTTGACCCCCGGCAATGGTTCCAACGGCACATAGGTGCACTGGCCGCCGCTGCAGCCCCCGGTGGTTTGTGCGTGCGCAATACCAACAGCAAAGAGCGGGCTCGCGGCTATCAGAAGTAGGAAGATAAAAAGTAATTTTTTCATATACCAAAGAAATTTAGGAGCGAGGTGCCGGTTTGCGCGCCGAAGAGTATTTGCACCGAGGCGCTCGCGTTTTGGACAAACTGGTCGGCGATAGAGTTTTGTACCGACACGCCGAGCGTGGCGGCGCCTGTACCCGTACCCGTTTGGCGCAGGGTCAGTATCCCGCGCGATGCGTCGGGACCGGTGGTCTCGTTGTCATTGAGCATCCAGATATACGGCAGAGCGCCGCCGTTCTTTGCCTTGTTGGAAAAGTAGTACGGTTCCGCTTGTACGGTTAGCTCTTTCCCAACGAGCGATATGGCGCCCGGGATTGCGCTGTCATAGAGCGCGCTGCGCAGGGGGTCGCGCGGATAGAGGACTATCCGCGGCGCACTCGCGCCGATAGATACGCCCCCTCTGCCCGCAAGCACGTTGCCATAATATACATCCACCGCAATATCCTCGCTCGCCTGCAGTTGGTCGCCGGTCATCGCAAGCACAAAGCGGCCTAAGCCCGACTGCTCGGGCAAGGACTCGCCCGCTCTTGACCACTGGAACGAGAGAGCGCTTGCGCCGACCCTGGCGCCGCCGGAGTAGACGCTCGGCAGAGCGACTACTTTGTAGTCGGAGCCGGCACTGTAGAGCGCCTTGCCTTTGTAGAGCAAGGGGACAGTAGTGTCGGCCTCCCACACCAAGTTGATGAGCGAGGGGTTGAAGACAAACGTTTGGGCAAAGGCGCCCTGGCTCGAGTCGATAGAAACGCGCACGGTGGTCTTTTGTCCTAAGCTGCCGGTGACAAAGCTGTATCGCCGCTCGCCTACGCCGTCGAGCACCACCTCGCCGTCCTGCACCCAGGTCAAGTTGGCGCTCCCGAGGAACGAGCCCACCCCTTGCGCCTCGATTGTCACCTGCTGGTTGGGGCCCGGCGCCTCGGGTGTCACCACATATTGTATCGGCGGTGGCAAGGTTTGGGCGTATGTAGTAGCCCCGCCGGTAATAAACATGAGCGCAAGCACCCCGGCCGCGATGCGGGCGGGCCGGATATCAGCAAAGCGGTTGGGGGTGTTGTCGTTTGCGGCCACTGGTGCCGGCTGCTGCACTGTCGTGGAGGCGGCTAGCACTTCTTTTTCCTCGCGTCTTTTTTTAAGAATACAAAATACAACGGTGCCGGTCCAAAAAGGAAGCCAGTTCAAACCGGGGAAGATTTCGCCGAACACTCCGCCAAAAAACCTGCTTGGATAAAAAATACCAGAGTATTTTAGCAGTACAAAAAGTATCGCCCCGCCCCCGAGCCCCAAGCAAAAGCTTATGATATATCCAAGTGCCAATCCGATCGGTGCTGCCGCCGCGGCCGCCCCCGCCGCAAAGAAGGTGCCCAACACTCCTCCAAGCGTTCCACAGGCTTTGGCGGCCACTTCTCCCCCCGCACTGCATAGCGCCGCCCCCGCCGCCGCGCCGCCGAGCGGCCCTGCGGCAAAGGCGAGCGCGGCTATGCCGACAGAGACTCCCGCTTGCAGCGCGTCTATTATCACCCCGACCAAAATGAGTGGAAAGTATTTCATGCTTGTGCCTCGGCCTTTTTTTGACGCAGGGCCAACACCTGGGAGGGATCGGAGGTAATGATTTGGTCTTCGGTGTAGCTCGCTATCACTTTTATAGCCACATGTTTAAGACCCGCAAAAAATATCCCCTCCCCCACATCCGACTCGAGGAGCAAAAACTTTTCTTCATCCGAAAGGTTGAAGGTTTTTTGCAGATTGTCTATGGTCGTGGGCGACTGCTTGAGCAGAATTTGGATTGATGAGTTGGTAATCATGGGCAGTCCATAGGGCGACTTTAAAAAGTCGTCCACGTCCTGGGTAATAGTGGCGAGCCCCAAGTAATATTTGCGGCCGCGCTTTGCCATCGAGTAGAGGAAGCTCGCGGTGTCCTCGGACTTCATCATCCACCACGCCTCGTCGATGACCAGCAGGCGCTTTTTGAGGTTTTTGCGCACCGCGTTCCATATATAGTGGGTCACCAGGTACATCGCCACGGGTTTGAGGTCATCCTCCATGTCCCGCACGGAAAAGACGACAAACTTTTTGTTGATGTCGACGTTGGTGGGTTTGTTGATAAAGCCCGACCACGTGCCCTTGGTGTATTTGGAGAGGCGCTGCACCAAGGACTCCGAGCCCTGCAGGCCCGCGAGCACCAGCTCAAAGTCGCTCAAAAGCGGCGGCTCTATCTCGGTAAAGTTGCTGTCGACCGTGATGTCTTTGAGTGCGTACGTTTCGGTGATGGCGCGGTCTATGATGGCGTCTTCCTCGGGGGTGAGCCCGCCGAGCATGATGCGGAACATCCCCACCAGCGCCACAATGTTGGAGCGCAAGATGTCCGCCGGCGACTCATCCTCGCGCGGCAGGGGCAGGTCAAACGGGTTGATGTGGTTTTCGGAGTTGAGAGAGATGTTGAAGTAGCGTCCGCCGACCGTCTGCGCCAAAAACTCATACTCGCGCTCGGGGTCGATGACGATAACCTCGGTGTCGAACATCAGTGTGCGCAAGATTTCGAGCTTGGTGGCGTAACTTTTGCCCGAGCCGGACTTGGCAAAGATGACCGAGTTGTAGTTCTCCAAACTAAAGCGGTCAAAGAGCACCAAACTGGCATTGTGGCGGTTGACCCCGTACAAAATCCCTTTGTCAGAGGTGAGGTCAAAGGAGACGAAGGGGAATATCGAGGAGAGCGGGCTTGAGTTGAGTTTGGAGTTGACCCCGAGCTCGTCGCGGCCCAAAGGCAGCACCGACTTAAACCCTTGTTCTTGTTGAAACAGCGCCGGCTTTACATACACCAAGCGGCTTTCGAGCATCGACTTGATCTCGCTCTCGGCTTTGTCGAGCTCCTCGACCGATGCGCCGTAGATGGTGATGTAGACGCCCACATCGAATATCTTTTCTTGCGCTTGCTGGAGCTGGTCGCGCAGACCCTCCAAGTCGCGGTAGGCGGTGTCGAGTATCGGGTCGCGCACGAGGCCCTTCTGCTCGCGGCCCATAATCTGACTCTGCACCTGCGCCACCTTTTTTTGGAACTTTTTTAGGATGTCGGCCGAGTCGATGGGGTGGATAAATATCGAGACGTCGAGCACGCGGTCGAGGTTGATCACCGGGGCAAACCACGAGTCGGTCAACACGCGCGGGTAGGACATCACAAAGAACGTGCGCGCTATTTTGTCGCCGAGGTTGATCTCGCGCGGGGTGATCTTGAGCGCCGAGGGCGCTATCACGTCCTGCAGCTCGAGCACCCCTTGCTTGTAGATTGCCTCAGGGAGTATCGCCGCCATCGGCGCTTGGGCTTCTTTCTTTTTTAAAAAATCAAGTAGCGCCATATTATTTTTGTGCCATTTGCGTTACCTGCAAAGGCTTTTCGAGTTCGCCGGGGTTAAAGAGTTTGTAGAAGAGTTCTATCACCTCTTCGGTGCCGAGCTTGACCACGCGCACGCCGGTGCGCACCAGCCCCTGCTCTATGACCGCGGCGCGCTGCTCCAGCTGGGTGCGGTACTGCTCAAACTGTTCGTCTTGGAGCGCCGCGGCGCCTCCCGAACTCCCCGGCAAAAATGAGCCGAGCATGCCGCCGCCGCGGTTGATGAGCGCCGGGTCGTAGGGTACGACAATAAAGAAGTTTTTTGTCATGATGTTGGCCCGCTCGGTAAAGTCTTTGATAAAGGCCATGTACTCGCGGATTTGTATCTTCATCAGCTCGTCGAGCTCTTTTGTATAGCGGTCTTGCAGGAGCGCGATGTAGGGGCGGATGTCGAGACTGCGGCTCTGCACAAAAAACTCTACCGTAAACTCAAGCGAGTTGAGGAAGTTTTGAAATTGGGCGATCACCGCCTGCTGTTCATCCTGCGACTTGAGCGCCAGGTTAATGCTCGAGGCCATCAAAAGCACGCGCAGTGAGCCGTCTTTGAGTATCACCACGCCGTCGCGCACCTCTTTGATGGGGACAAAGTCCTGTGTCGCTTGCGCTTTTACTTTTGTATTAGTAGGCATACAATTTAAAATTTCAAATCACAAGCATCAAATCTCAAATCCGGAGCGCTCGGCGCTTGTGACGCCCAACTGCGAGCGGTCTTTAATGTTGAGCGACCAGGAGAGGTCTTTGAGCTTGCTCTCGGAGAGTTTTGGAACGGGCAGGTTGACGGGCTTTGCAGTGGCCTGCACCTCAGGGCGCGCGCCGTGCTGTGTCCACAGGTAGAGTTTAGTGCCGGTGAGGTAGCCGAACGCATGCTCCAGGGCAAAAATCAACGGCCGGCCGTTGACTGTGTAGAACGCGAGCCCCGCCGAGAGCGCCAGGACCGGTATAGCGAGGATGACCGTGAGGTAGAGCGGCAAGAGGGTAAAAAACAGCAGGCACAACCCGCCGCCGCCGGCCAAATAGATAAACTGTTTGAGCGTCAACGGCCCAAATATCTTGTCTTCTACCTCTATAAATTGAGGAACCTGGTACTGAGCCATCAATTAGATTATACAGCCTAGTTTGTCGGTTCTCTGTAAGGGTCAGCTTTGTAAGGCTCTGGTTTAAGAGGTGTGACCGGGGCCGTAGTAACCGTTTTTTGTGAGAGCACCATGTCCGCGGGGTGCGGCTCTGCTGGTTTTTGTACTGTGGGGAGTATCGGAGCGGCCGGTGGAGCAGCAGGGGCAGGTGCTGGCACCACATTTTGGGGTAGTTTCTTCATCGCCTCGCGGATCTTTATAAACAACTCATCGTTTATGTCTTTTGCGATGTTCTCTGCCGTAGCTTGGTCGAGCGAAAGTGTTGCCATAAGATTTGGCACGAACTTTTCTGCCGGGGTGAAGCCGATCATAATGTCGGCAACCTCGGCCTCAAGTGTGCCGACTTGGTCGATATGCAATTTATATTTGGTCCCTATGCTTTGTATTACATCAAGCATGTGGGCGCTGTAGACCAGCCCCTGTATGTCCGGGGGCAGGGTCTCCATTTTTTTGTCAATTTCTTCCGGGGTGTAAAAACGGTCTTTCATACGTTTATGCTACAACAAATTCGCCGGCATTGGGCAAGCCTCCGGCGCCAGCAGGCACTTTGCCGCGCTCATCGCCGAGCCTCTTGACGCTGTCGAGTGCGTTTGTGAGTTTTGCCAGGTCTTTTTGCAGATCTTTTGTAGCTACGCCTGGGGCTGCAGTGCGGATGTCGCTGCGGAGCTGTGCAATCTGGTCGTTTATATTTTCTCGCATTTCGGTCACGCTCGAACCTTTTAGATTGTGGCCGCGAGCACTGTTGGTATCGACATCAGTAAGAGCTGCTTTAACATGAGCAGTGGCAATACTGGCACTAAGTGTTCGGAGTTCTGTCGCGAGTATCTTCTGCGATTTAAGAAGCGGCGAGGAACTATTCTTCTCGTTCCAGTCCTTGCGGAGCTCGTCCTTGGTTTTGTCGCTAAACTTCTCACCGTCGGTTAGTGTTTTGAGCTGGTTTTCGTTCACTGCGTGGACAATGCTCTTTACCTCGGCTTCTTTCAGACCTTCGAGCTCGCGTTTGCTCAAATTCTTAACGCGCTCAGTGTCCTTCGGGGCGCTTGCTCTCCCCGCTTTGGCGTCCGCAGCAACGCGCTTGATTGCCGCAGCTGTTTCCTCGTCGCGTTTTTTGTTTTCGGCGTCTCGGCGCTCTCTTTCGCGCTCCTTGCTTGCCTCAGTGGCGGCTTTTGCCATGTCCTTTGTCGATGCCGGCGCGCCCCAGTTTATGGGTACTGCCCCGTACGTCCCGTGGGGGGTCCTTGTCGTCGGTTCGTATTTTTTGAGAAGCGGGGTGATGGCTTGTTTTATGATAGGCGCGTTGCGGATGTCAAAAGATCTGCCGCTCAAGGCCGGGATTCTGCCAAGTGTTTTTTGCCCGGCCCATGCCAGCCCGCCGCCGGTGATGGCGTTGCCCATCCAGCCGGCGGCGGTGCGCGCCCAGCCCTGGGTCATGTCGCTGCGAGACTTCGCCAGCATATCGGCCGCAGAGAGCGCCAAGTACATCATCGCTATAACAAACCCCAACCGCACGCCGACGTTGGCTATCGCGCTTAGTATGGTGATAAACCCAAAGGTGCCGTCGCTAAACCCGGTGGCCGACGATGCGCCGAACACTCCGCTCAAAAAGTTGCCCCCCGCGTTGAGCTCCTTCATAAACCGCGAGAGCACAAAGAACATAAACAGGAACGCCGCCGGGTAGAAGCTAAAGTTAATCAGGTGGTTTAACCATTTGTGAAAAAGGTCGTTTGCTCCTTTGTGCGGGAGTGCCGCCGCCACGAGCGCCAGGGGCGAGAGGATGATGACAAACCACAGCCCCACGATGCGCATCACAAACTTTGCTCCGGCAAAGAGGAACGCGCCTGCAAGTATGGCAAAGGCGATGCCGACCGCGATATATATAGTAGAGAGCGAAATCAGAATATACATAGAACTCTGGTTTTTGTTTGATGGGTCGGTGTATCGTTTAAAGCTTTCAGAGTTGACAATGTTCTGCACCTGGATACCGTCCATAATGCTCGCAGTCAGGTCTTTGGTGTTGCCCGCCGATGCCACGGCGGTAAAGCCGGACAAGGTGTTGGTGGCGTTGGTCTTTCCTCCATTTAGAGTGCTGTCTAGCCCGCTGCCGGGGCTGGCGCCTATCGCGTGCCCCTCTATGGCGTTGTAGAACTGCAGGGCCAAAAGGTTGCCCGCGTCTATGGCAACGCGCGTAAAGAAGAAGCTAAAGTTGATAAGCAGTGCTACCACTATCACCGCAACAAGCGTCTTAATTGTTTGGGAGGTCTCGGCGAGCAGTATTACTTGGACCGCGATGTATATCAAAATAAATATAAACGCCATGTTGGACAGGTCGCGGATGATGGTCCAACTGGTGGTTAAGAACCCCAGCGCGTAGGTGGTGCTGTTGAGGGATAGTTGCACGGCTAAGTCGAAGAAGAACGCGCAGATGTAGGCAATAGAGCTGAACACGCCCACCATGATGTAGTAGACGAGGTTGGACACGCAGATGGCGAGGCCGTTGGTACCCGACAGGCTGCAAACGCTATCGCTCGGCTGTGCGACGTTGTCGTATTTGTTGGGATTATTAAAGTCTGCTTCGCTTACGGTCTTTTCTCCGGATTTGCACTCGAAGGCCTTTTTTGTGACATTTCCACTGCTATCTTGACAATACACATACGCGTGTGCGGTGGGTGTATGCACAGCAAAGAAACCAAAGCCGAAGGTGGCAAAAAGTACGGCACCAAAGATTATTTTTTTATTGAGTCGCATAGCATTGGTCGAGCTCGTTTTGGGTAGTTTGGTTGCGGGTCTGGAGCGCTTCTTGCAAGCCGGTGCGGTCTTGTTGCGCGTTGGTGACGTCGACCGGTGCTATTAATGTACCGCTCGCGATAGCGCGGTCGTAGGCGGCGCGTACTGTGGCGACGTCTTGGGGCGAGGTGATGTTGATGATTTGCGTTTGGAAGTCTTGCAGTGCGGCGATTGCCGCATTGGCATGCGTAATCTTTTGATTGTACGAGTCGATGAGCGGGTCGTAGGAGTGGAGCGCCATCTCGGTGGTCGAGGCCTGTGCAGTTTTTTCTTTGCCGAGCCAGCAGTTGACCAGGCTTTGCAGTTGCTGCTGAGTATTTTGGATATCCCCGATGCTCCCCTGCATGACCGAGCCGTACTGCTGTGCCAGCTGCGAGCGGCTCTGCATGTCGACGAGGAGTGTCTGCGCATCGGCCTGCGCTTTTTGCTGTTCGGGTGTGAGGTAGTTGGCCGCATAGCCGTTGGTGCCCGACAGACTTGAGAGGCCGTTGTAGAGCGTCTTGGTGACCAGTTGGTTGAGGAGTGCGCTCACGATTTGGTCAAAGCTCTGCGCAAGCTGGTTGGCAAGGAAGGGCTGTTTGAGCGTCTCTTTTAAAGAGTCTTCGATGACGGCACCCGGGGTAACCACTTTGCAGTCTTTTGCTCCAGTGTAAGGGTCGTTGGTACACTTTTGCAGCGATATAAATCCGCCGGGAGTGACATTGCGGTTGGCACTGTTGATTGCGTTTTGTTGTGCGCCTGCGAGCCCCGCTTGCGCGTAGGCGTAGGCGCCGTAGGGGTTGTTGGTCGGCACGGTGGTAAATTGTATCAACCCTCCCCACCCGCCTTGGGAAAAGTTGCCGTTCATAAAGCTGTTGATGTTTTTTATAGCGCCGGTCAGCGTACACGATGCCGCGGCGTTGCGGCGCGCATAGCTCTGCGCGATGGCGACTTTTATCTGCAGTTTAAACGGGCTGCACAGGAACGAGAGTGCGGAGCCGCGGATAAACTCGCCTGCCGCCTGGTCTCCCACGTTGGAAAAGAATCGCTCAAAATTGGTGACAAACGCCGGCTTTCCGTTGAACCCGGAGTTAATCCAGTTGACGATACTGTTGGTCATCTGTTGGATGACCGCCTTGCCGATGGTGCGCGCGAGACAGTCGGCCAACCCTTCGCCAAACGCGCCCTTTGCCGCTTGTTTTGAGTAAACATTAAAATCGTAGGTGAGGACGAAACCTCCTGCGAGTGCTATAGCGCTTTTTGTGCCCGCTTCAGTATTTCCTATACCTTCGAACACCGGCAACAATGCACACCCTGCCCCTGCGCCAAGAAGCCCGGCGAGCCCCAAGCCGTTGTTATTGCTGCCGCTTAAGTCGGTCGAACCAAACGAGCCGACTATCCCCGGGCTCCCGCCCACAGAACCGTTGTTGAGCTGATTGATTGTTTTAGGGACAAAGTCGGTGGTAGCCCCGCCCCCGATACTGCCGCCAGTGCCCCCGAGCCACTCAACCCCGGGCACGGTTGCTACCCCGGGCACTGTAGAAACGCCGCCGTTTTGTATACCGGAGGAGCCGCCGCTCTTGCCCCCGCTTACAGAAATGTTTTGCGACGAAGTGTTGCCCCCCTGCCCGTCCCCCAGCACGTTTGATCCTATATTGTTCTGGTTGTTAGTTGTTCCAGTTGTGCTGATTTCTTTAGTAGCCCCGGTGCCAAAAGAGCCCGTGTTGGTGGGCGCCGGAGCGCCGCCTCTAAAAAACCAAAACCAAACGAGCCCCACCAGCAGTGCAAGGCCGACTGCCGCGACAATAATAAAAATAATTCGTTTGTTCATTGCAGCTTACGGGGCAACAAAGACAGACCAGGCCGCGCCGGGTTCGTCTTTATTGAAAAGTATACCGTTTTTGTTGAGTATCTGAGCCATCGCTGTGAACACTCTCCCCACCGCCCCGAGTTGCAGTTGGTACTGTTGTATCCCCTGGAGCCCGCGCAGAGGGTCGCTCAAAACCAATTTCATGTCAGCAAAGGTTGCCGCCGTGAGTGCGAGCGAGTTGAGTATTTGTACGTGGATAGGAGCAAGCGTTGCGGGGACAGCAACGTCCGCCAGCTCTTCTACCAGCGCATCATACTCTCTTTGGATTGTTGGGAGCGCGGAGAGTGCAGAGGCGTCGTTGTTGTCGGTGGCTTTGGCCACTGCATAGAGTGTGGCCTGCGAGGTCGCCCCTGTGTGCCGCCCCAACACCACCATCACCTGGTTGCCATACGATTTTTCCGCCGCCTTGGAGTCCGGCACGGTGCGCAGGTCCTGCACGGTGTAGACTTTTTTGGGTTTTGCGGCCGGTACTGCGGCCGTGGCCTCTGCAATGAGCTTCTCCTGTGTGGGGATGTCGTTGCCCATGCCTTGTGACTGGGCGCTGGTGAGGTTTATAAGGAGCGAGCGGGCGGCGGTGTCGGTGTAGTTGGAACTTCTGGCCGCGTCCAAGAGCGAGGCGACCGTGTCGGCACTCGGGGCCTCGGGGAGCCCCGGGGCTTGCGCTTGGATTTCATCAAGTTTGGCCCTCCAGTCTCCCGCCGGCTGGCTGGCGGGGGCGGCTGAGAGCTCCGGCGAGGAGCCGTGTGGGGTTGTTACATACTGCGCCGCGACAATAAGCCCGCCGGCGACGATAATCGAGCCGGCAATGGCCGAAAAGTGTGCACTGGGGAGTATCTGAAGCCACTTCATTACTTAAAGTATACCCCGTGAGATAGGGCATTCGTCACTTTACGCAAGATATTTCGAAATATCTCATGGGGTATACTGTATATATGCACTCTCCCGTTCGGATTTTGGCGGCACTTTTGGTCGGAGCGAGCCTGCTTGCGCCGCTGTCCGCTTCGGCGGCCGTCTCCCCATTTGTCTACTTTGGCGGGCGGGTTATAAGTATCAATTATTGTTTGCACGGTGCAGTGAATATCATCATTAAGCCCGCCGGGGCATTTCCTATTTCGTATGTATGGGGGTTGCCACCGACCAGTATTACTGTAAGTCCTCCGTACCTGCCCCCAAGCCGTCCTCTTCAACAAGTACTCGGCTTAGCGGTTCCGGTCACTATTCCGTGCATCGGGTTTGGGACGCACCCGCCGGTATGGTACGGGTTGCATGTCCTGTGGGGCGGCGTGGGTCTACTCTAACCGGCTGAAATTTCGAGCCACTTTTGTAGAGGCACGTCTTCCGCGCGCGCTTTCGCATCTATTCCAGTCTTTTGCAAAACACTGGTATAGCTTTTGCCCAAGTTGCTCAACAAAAACTTTCTTTTTTGAGCGAAGCCTTTTTTGACCAACATAAAAAACTTTTCTTCATGCGCGGTGTTTATAAAGTTTTTGCGCGAGATGCCGGTGACTGCCAAAATTGCCGAGTCGACTTTCGGCGGCGGGGAGAACGCGCCGGCGGGAACAGTCTTTATATATTTGGGAGTGCCGTACGCTTTTATAGAAAGCGAGAGTATCGATTCTTTTCCCCGACGCTCTGGTCGGGGCCCCGACCGATTCGCGTCGGGGTTGCTTCTGGCAATTCTTTCAGCAACTTCTTTTTGGATTAAAAAAACAAGGGTTGATGGTTGATGCTTTGCGGTGAGAAACTTTTTAAACAATGCACCGGTGATGTAGTACGGGATGTTTCCAATTAATTTAAAATTTTTACTATTCAATTTTGCAATGTCAAAATCCAGTGCGTCCCCGTCCACCACTTGAAATTTCGAAATATCGAAATGTTTAAATTTCTCCCGCAATAGCGGGACAAGCCGCGAATCTTTTTCTATCGCGACAACTTTTGCCCCGCGCTCCAACAAAACGGAAGTCAGACTTCCGTTCCCCGGACCTATTTCAAGTATGGTCTCCCCCTTTTTTATATGTGCCGCATCAGCCACCGCATTCAGGTAATGTGCAGAGTTCAAAAAATGTTGTCCTAGTGATTTTTTCTTTTGCATAGCTAGTCTAAATATATAGTCTTGTTCAGCTTTTCGGGGCCCTCGGCCTGCAACAGCTCGCCGGGTAGCTCTTGGAGGAACATCGAGTTGGTCCGCATGTCGGTGCTGCCAAAAATAGTCCGCATCAGGGCGTAGGAGAGGAACACCTTCTTCTGCGCACGGGTGAGCGCCACGTACATCAGCCGCCGCTCTTCCTCCAAACTGTCTTTGTCGTCGTCTTCTCTCTCGTAGGGGAAGAGGCCCTCTTCAAGCCCGATAATAAATACGTAAGGGAACTCAAGCCCCTTGGCCGCGTGCACGGTCATCAGGCGCACCTGGTTCTTCTCCTCACGCAGTTCGTCTTGGTCGCTCGCAAGTGCCGCCGACTCCAAAAGTTTTTCTAACCCCTCCGGCGTGGGCAGTGTATCGTATCGTGCGGCGAGCGATACGAGCTCGGCGAGGTTCTCCAGCCGCTCGCCGCCCTCGAGTTTGTCGTCTTTGAGTGCTTTTTCTATCCCGCTTTCCGTAATCACCATGCGCAGAAGTTTCGAGGGCGGCAGTGTTGCCGCATCGGCGCGGATTTTGGCAAACAACCGGCGCACCGCAAGCACGCGCTCGCGGACTTTTCCGGTGAGCGCGCCCTCTTGCCCTGAAAGGATTTTTAATTTACTCACCTTACCCACCCCCGGCAGAGTGTCCACTACTCGCCCAATGTCTGCGGCGTTTTCACTCACGGCTGCGCGCACATACGACAGCACGTCTTTGACCTCCTTGCGCTCAAAAAAGCGCGTGCCGAGCACTTGATAGGGGATGTTTGCGTCCAAAAGCTTCTCCTCAATTGCGCGCGACTGAAAGTTGGCCCGGTAGAGCACGGCAAAGTCCTGCGGCACTCTCCCTTCGCGCAGGAGCTCTTGTACTTTGCGCGCGACAAACAGCGCCTCGTCCCCGCCGTCGCCCGCGATGTAGAGCGACAGCATCTCTCCCTCGGGATTTTTTGTCGAGAGATTTTTTTCGGGCCGGTTAGCATTATTTTTAATCAGACTATTTGCGGCGTCTAGTATATTTTTTGTCGAACGGTAGTTTTCTTCGAGCACCACCACCTCGGCGCCGTACTTCTTTTCAAACTGGAGCATGTTTTCTATCTGCGCGCCGCGCCAGCCGTAGATAGTTTGGTCGATGTCGCCCACCACGCAGATATTTTTCTCCTCCCCTACCAACAATTCCGCAAACCGCGCCTGTATGCGGTTGGTGTCTTGGTACTCGTCCACATGCAGGTACCGCCAGCGGCGCAGGCATTGCTCGCGCACCTCCGGGTACTTTTCGAGCAGTTGCACCGCCCGCAGCAGTAGGTCGTCAAAGTCGAGCGCCCCCTCCGCCCGCAGGGCCGCTTCGTACAAACCCCACGCCTGCGCGATGTGCTTGTCGCGCCAGCTGACGGCCGCCTCGGCGTACTCGCCGGCCGTCACCCCCTCGCCTTTGTTACGTGATGCTATCGCAAGCGCCATGCGTGGCTCAATGTCCTCGGCCCCGGCCGTCTTGAGCGCCCGCTTCATCTCGCGCAGAGAGTCGGCCCGGTCGTAGATGGCCGGGGAGCGCCCATACCCCAGCAACTTGGCGTTTTCTTTTATAAGAGTGAGTCCGAGCGAGTGGAAGGTCGATACAAAGGGGCCCGGACCTATACGCGAGCGCATTTCGGCCGCCGCTTTGTTGGTAAAGGTGATGGCCAGTATTGCCTGGGGTTCCGCCCCATGGCGTATAAGGGTGCGTATCCGCTCGGCAATAACCCGGGTCTTGCCCGCCCCTGCCCCGGCGAGCACCAAAAGCGGCCCGTCTATTGACTCGACCGCCTTTTGTTGCTGAGCGTTCAGTTGGGCGGGTTTGTCCATACGGGCACTATACCCCCAAAACCCTTATTTTTCAACGATTTTTCATCAAATCTTCAGGGTTGTCCACCGGACGCCAAACCAAGTAGTTGACGCTGACGAACCTGCCTGCGTATAGTAAAAAAGTACAGGGATGGGAGTTAAAAAACGGCTTAGCAGAGCCATTTTTTGGCGGAATCACACAGAACACAGCTTATATTACCGTTTTGAAGCCTCACAATACACATTCGCTCAAAAGCCGGCTTCGGTTTGTGCTCGCATCGTCGGGCGTTTCTGTCATGATGTTTGCTCCTGCGCTGGTTTCGGCAAGCATGTTTTCTATCCCCGCATTTCTGTCGAGCCTTATGCACGAGACCGAGGCCTCCGGCGGCAGCCAAAACTCCCAGACCCTGGCGCTGCTCTCGCCGGCGACCAACCT
>ERZ1292629.1824-Hain-H43-01um-R1-1824-length-19587-cov-6_pt1 | contig 19587 bp, 9 predicted proteins | sample MGYA00564399_ERZ1292629 | MGnify/ENA primary metagenome ERZ1292629 (study PRJEB36523, sample SAMEA6512636) | groundwater metagenome | collected 2019-01-08 | study: AquaDiva: Metagenomics assemblies of 32 groundwater samples | reverse complement strand
ATAATATTATTTACAATGCTTTCACAGCTGCAAACGCTGATCCTTCTAGTAAAGAGCGATTTATTGTAATTCCCTTAAATACCAACTACCAGCTTACTTTCTCATTTAAAGATGGGAAATCAGTAAGAAGAGCAAAAATTATCTTGAAAAAATTAGTGTCATCATCTAAAAGAGTTTTAGGATTTAGTAATTTTACAAATGAGGTTGAGGCTGCAACAAATAATGTTTCTCTTTTAGAAATAAAACCAGGTGTATATACCGCAACAGTCAGATCACATATTGATCCAGGTGTCTATGAACTTGTGGTTAGCTTTATAGATGAAAACGGAAACTTATCTGAAGAAAACCTAGGACTTTTAAAAATCACCAATCCTTTTACGGTTTTAAGAAAAGATAATAAAAAACAAGTTGAAGGTGCAAGAGTATTTTTATATATTTATAATCTTTCTTCCAAAACCTATATTCCCCTATCATCCAGCGATCTTAATATTAAAAATCCAAGCTTTACAGATAACCAAGGAGTCGTAGATTTTGTCTTACCAAAAGGAAAATATAAAGCGGAAATTACAGATATTGGGTATAAGAGTAAAACTATTTCCTTTGCAATAGAAGACAACGATACAACTGATTATCCAATTGTTTATCTTGAACACCAAGTTCCTAATATTTTAACGATAATAACATACTATATAAAAGGATTTAATGAGGTATTTTTGGTTAATACTGCGGCTTACGTAGATAATTTAAGGTTTTCTATAAGATTTTTTGACCTAGTAGCAGGAGCTATTCTTTCATCCCTAGTCATTCTTACTCTTTTTGGGTTTTCCCATAGACACAGCATTGACTTAAAATCTTTTGTTTCCTACTTTTTCTATCTCTTAAACCATAAACAAAGAAACAAAAAATACATAAATGGAGTTGTATATGATCAGCATAAAAATCCTGTAGTCTTAGCCAACATATATTTAACCAATACAGAAAATGAACAAATAGTCCAAAGCACCAAAACCAATGGAAAAGGTGAATTTTTCTTTAAAAAAGGAGAAGGTAAATATCAATTAATGGTCATGAAAAAAGGATATCAACCAACTCCTCAGCTTCCATATCAGGAAAAAGAAGATGTTTCATTTAAAATAACTATGGAGAAAAAAGATATTAGATCTACTCTGTCCGAAGGTTTATTTAGCATTTTTTCCTACCTTTTTGGCATGTCTTTTGAAACCCTTGGACTTTTATCTTTGATTTTTGAGATACTTTTTATACCAAGCTTTGGCTTACTTAAAACCCTTCCCTTTTTAACGATCTCTATCTTTAATTTAGCTCTCTGGACTCTTCATCTTCGCCACCATCACCATAACTAACTGGATAAAGACAAAGTGAAATTAATTCTAAAGGCTAGAGATTTTAAAACAAACTAAAATCATATTCTTCCTCTTGACAAAATTTAAAAAAGTGTCAATATTGTCTTATAGGAATGTTTAAAAAGCTTTTATTATCTTTAATTCTTTTATTATCAGCAGGACTAATTTTTAGCCAAGATGCGAATGCGCTTGGAAATCCTATAAAAATCTCTAATTCTTCAAACGACGTTGCTTTCCCTCAAACAGTTGCCGATTCAAAAGGATATCTGCACTCAGTCTGGATGGAATTAAATCCTGGCCAAACAATATTTTTAGGACTAAACCCCGGGATTTATTATTCCAAATGGAATGGCGATACTTGGTCTACTCCTCTTAAAATATCTGAAAACACGGATTTTGCAGCAAATCCTTCAATTGCGGTTGATTCTAGTGATACAGTCCATGTAACATGGGATGATAATACTTATGGAAACTGCGCAGACGGAAACCCTCCTCCTTGCAGGCCAGGTTCAAGCTTACCTGTTGCTGCATATAAAACCCGTTCATCCGTAGGCGTCTGGTCAGCTGTTTCTACCCTTCCTATTCCAGCAGGCACAGTCTCAAACAGAAACGCAAGAATAGCCATTAATTCAGCTAATGAACCAAATGTTTTCTTTGACGCAACAGATGTTTATAATGATTCAATTTATTGGACCAGATTTACAGCAGGCGCCTGGACAACACCACAAATAATTTCACTAAATGAAGCAGGAGCAACTATTACCGACTCACAATGGGTGGATGTAAAAAATGATAACGCAGGAAATATCCATTTAGTTTACTGGTCATGGACCCAATCTCTACATTATAGAAAATTAACCAACAACGTATTCTCTACTCCTTTTAAGGTAAATGACTCAGGCAATATGGAAAGTACAAAACTAGGTGCAACTCCTGCGGGTGAAGTATTTATCACCTGGTATCAGGTTTATGATACGTCAGTAAACGTAAGATGGACTCAAGGAGGCGTCTGGCAGTTACCAGTTGCTCTTACCACATCTGCTCAGAGATCTCACTGGGGCTATCCTATCATGGGAGTTACAACAGATTCTAAAGAAAGAGCGCATGTAGGATGGGGCGAATATGATACAAGTGATGGATTAGTTGATCTTAAATATCGAAGTTTTGTAGCAGGAACTTGGCAAACTACTCAAGATGTAGATTTAAATAATAATAATGCAGATACTCCTTTTGTTTATCCTGATGTCTGGGATAATCAGCACTTTATGTGGGCTGAGAAAAATCCTTCAACTAATGTTTGGGAGCTTATGTATAGGGTTAACGAAGGAACAATCCAGACTGTACCAACTACCGGAGGAACAATTACAGCAAATCCATTTAATATAAATCAAGTAACCCTTACAGTTCCAAGCGGCGCTCTAGCCGCAGCTGCACAAATTGGTATTCAAGTAGGTCCAGTGCCTGAAAGCGTAAGCCCAACTCAAGTTACTATTCCTAAAGCATATACCTTTAGACCTGACGGTCTTACATTCTCTACTCCTGCTACAGCCAGAATATTCTACACCACTGCAGAAGTTGCCGGAGCAGATGAAACTCAGCTTAAACCATGGGTTTGGGATTCACTAACATCTACCTGGACCGCTCAGACAGTAACCTCAAGAAGCACTGGCCAAAACTGGATGGATATTTCACTAAGCCATTTCTCATTATATGGCATCTCAGCACCAAGAATTGTAGTTGAATGGGAAAAACCAACTAAGGAAGTTAAAAAAGATTCTTTGAAGTATTCATTTGAGATGAAATATGCAAGCGGAGATAATATAATTTTAGCAAACGATCCACAGGCTTTAAAGGTAATATTGAAAAATTCAGAAGGAAACATACTCCAAACTCAATTACTTGGTAAAAAAGGTGTTGAGCAACATGGAAAAGATGAATTCAGCGGAAAAATAAATATTAAAAACTATCAATCGGGAAATTATACACTTGAAGTGTTATTAAATGATTCATTTATGAGTTCCAAAGATTTGGTTATTGAATAACCTTGATTTTTTATATAATTTAAATTAATATGAATAAATTAAAAATGATCTACAATAAAACAGATAAAAAACATTTGGGAATTATAGTATTAGCACAATCTGTATTACTCATCTTACTACTTATAGCACTGGTACAAAAAAATGCTCCTAGCTTTACTATAAAGGCTGCAGAACCTACGTTTAGTGAAATCATAACTCAGGATGCAAAAACATGTCTTTCTCTTGATCCAGAGTCCCGCCCTGTTTGCGCAAGAACAGCTGGAATAAAAATTGCAGGATATACAAGTGTTGCTACTGAAAGACTTGCAGAATGTCTTAAATTTAGACCCTACTATGTCCACGACTGTCAACTGGGATTAGCCCAGCAATGATTACTACAGATTAAGCTTGGACCTTTACTGATTCCTAGATTATCATTCGAGTAAAAGACGCTGTGCAGCACATCCAGAACTAAACGCGGAATTTAGTGGGTTATGAATTTAATCTCCAGGGAGGAATTTAAAGACTTTGCTATTCTCTTAAGAAGCAAGAGTGAAGGATTTGCATCCATACCTTCAATTTTTGAAATTGCAGCTTGGGACGTACCCACCTTCTCCGCAAGCACTCTTTGAGATATTTTTCTTTTTATTCTTGCTTCTATAAGCTTACAGGCCAACTGATATTCAACTTCAGAATTTTCCCATTCTTTTCTAAATTCTGGGTCTTTCAATCTCTTTTCAAGATCTTCTCTAAACGTATATTCTTTTCTTCTTCTCATAATTTTATGATATCATATATGATATCAAAGTCAAGGGTTATTTCTCTCCCAATCTTCTAAGCGGTTCGTTGCAATTTGTAATTCTCTTGCTGGTGTTTTTTGAGATTTCTTAATAAACCCATGAAGCAATAAAACTGTATTGCCTTGTACAACAATGTATATGACTCTTATATTATCTTTACCTAAAATTCTTATCTCCCAAAACGGAGTACCAGTTAATTTTTTAACATGCGGAATAACTGATTGCAGGCCATAGGCCTCTATATGAGTAACAACTCGCAGTAACTTTGCTTACTGTTTTCTCTCCAATTCATCCAAAAAATTACTTACCGGATTTTCCCCTGAAAAAGTTGTATAGTAAATAACTCTACTCACTGATCTTATTTTAACAAATTCCGACCCTACTGCGTCCACTACTGCCAGTTGTGATTGTTCGAAGTGCAATCACAGTAAATGCGAATATTAAATTTCGAAATTATTCTCTAAAATCATTGGATTTTGGAACCTCCTCTGATTGTAGTTCCTCCCCTAATTTTAGTGTTGGAAACATCAATTGTGAGACTTGCTGAGGCATTACCATAACTTCCCCCATCCGTTGCTGTAATAGTAATTGTTTCTCCTTTGTAAAGAGTTGTACCAACACTTGCAGCTGTTCCGCTTGAAAAAGTAATTGTGGTATTTGTACCGTAGTTAACTGCCGCATTATTTTTATCTAAAACTGTTGGCGTAGACGTTCCTACTCCTGGTCCTGAAAAAACAAGTATCTTATCTCCAGTATAAGAAGTATTGAGGTTAAAATTGGCATCAGTTGCGTTAATTTGTATTGGGAAACGAATTCCTGATGCCTGATTTGTAACTGTGCCAGAATTTCCAGTACCATCTGTAAATGTCTGACCTGGTAAAGTTACTACAAGTTTACTTACAGCGCCCGCATTTACTGTATAGTTTTGAGTACCTGTGGTAAGGGTATCACCTGACTGCCGGGTACCTGTTAAAGTGCGCGTAGTAATAGATTTTTTGTTATCAATAATGTATACACTTTTAGTGTTTTGGCTTGTTGTATAAGTAAAATCACCATTGGTAACTGCGGTAGTACAGGTATCATCTGAATAGATTGTGTAGCTTGAAGAATTGGAAGTAACACGAACCACTGTGGTAGCCGTAGGATTAGCAGGTGTAGTACCATTTTGAAGCTCCATTGTAAAAACGCTGGCCGCACCATTACAAGCAGCTGCAGTTAAAGTCCTAGCAGCATTGCTAAAAGCCACCTTATCCGGCCCGTTAGCTGCAAGCACTATGTTAACATAATCAACGCTTAAAACGTCATTAAAAGTGGTTGTGGGGTTATCCTGATAAACTCGCCAGTAGGTCCAACAATTAGCTGTACTTGTAGTGCATTCTGCATAGCGCGTACCAATCCCAGGTGTTTCATTAAAGTAATATTCCGAAGTGTTGGTGTCTATTGTTGAAGACGTAAGAGTAATATCATTGTCTGCCGCAGTATTATTGTTACTAGCCATAGTTACCCAATTATCCGTAGCCCCTCCCCTATAAACTTGAAGATAAACAGGCTTAGAAGTAGTCGGCACAGTTGACTTAACTATTACCTGTGCATCGATTTTATAAGTATTATCATTATTTGAATTATTTACCTTAAACATAAATGCAGGTTGAGCTGATTGAGAAGCGTAATTTGTGGTAGCACTAACTGATGCATAATTTGTATCATCCGAAGCTACAGCTCCGAATTCTACAGAAGAAAAAGGATGATCCAGATCAGCCACAGCAAGACTTGCAGAGCCAGTAGCTAATTGGACAGCAGAGCCAAGCGAGTAATTTTTTCCTACTGTTCCAGACGAAACCACGTTAATTTGAAGTTTTGGTTCTGAATCCGTAATAGTTGCGTCCTGGCTATTAAAACCAACTGTGTTTTGTACTCCACCGATTGCCTCTGTGGTTATCATCAAAATTGTTAGTGCGTTTCCAGATGCCCAAGTTCCAGATCCGTTAAAGTCCCCTACGCAAGGCTGGGTATTACTTGCTCCTCGGCAAACTATTTCTTGAACAATCTCTGTAACATCTAGTCTATACCATAATCCTGAATTTCCACTATCAGCCCCTTTAAAGTCGATTGAATCTGAATACGATGAGGTTGTTCTGGTGCGCTCGCTGACAATTCCCGTACACGTTGATGATGGCGTACAGTCTGTCAGATCTGAAAATACAGATGAGTTATCAACGTCTTCTCCGTAAATAGTAAATTCGATTGGTCCGTTATCAGTTCCTACTCTAGCTGTAGTTAATAAATCTATATATGCTGAGGATATTTGCGTCCCTTGGGCAACAGTTATGTTTTGAAATCTAATTCCAATATGCGACTGTGATCCTACAGAACCATCGCAGCTCGCATTTGATGGGACTGATCCAAATCCGGGTTGACCAGACGTCGTCACCTGATCATCGGTACCACTTGAGCAGTCCCTATTAAGTGCGTCATCAGTGCTACCCGAAACTAATACTGATCTATCAACCAAATCCACATAGATTCGGGTGTAAAGAACGTCTAAATCTGTAGTATCCGTAATCAAAGCATCTATGGCTACCGTATCTCCTGTAATTTTAGCAGCAATAGCCTGGGGATGAGAGAGCGTAGTATCTTCATATAGTGTTTTCTCACTTCCCCAATCAGAAGCATTATCGCAGATTCCCCCTAATCCTCCACCGCTTCCAGTGCACCGCCGGAAAACAAGAGAAGTAGCTCCTGCATCAAGAACATAAAACATATAGATATCTGATCCGTCTGCTGTTAAAGATAATGATAAATCCGCCGCCTCAGTAACAGTAGGAAAAACTGTATCTGTCCAGTTTGCTGCAATTGTAAGATCTTTATTATTAGGCGCATATTTTACATGCAGTACGTCAGTAGTAGTATCTTCTACATAGCCTACATAAACTGCGTTATTTTTATAATCCACCGCAGCAGAAAGTGGAAAATTCGTATATACTGCCCAACTTCCCCCCAAATCATCCAGAGCAGTTATCCCATTTCTCCACGGTGCACCAATATCTGGGATCGCCCCAGTACCGTTTTGATCAGGAACATTCTCCCATCTATCGTTTAGTATTTCATCCCAGACCACATATGAAGCTCCCAAATCAGCAGTACTATTCACTCCACCTACTACTAAAAGCGCCTTGGAATTTCTGTCATTTACATAAACTTCTGCGATAGATACAGTAGATTCCATTACAGCATTTGGTCTTAATCTAATCCAATATTTCCCGCTTACCCCATCAACAGTAGTCGTTGCCCAATCAGATGGTTCATCAAACAATATTGACCCATCTTCTTTAAATGCCTGATTGTTTAAGCTTGCTGTATAGTATGTGTTGTCAACAAAATTTGAAAGACTAGTCCAACTTGCTCCGTTCCAATATTCACGTGTATTAAAAAAGCAGCTTGGTGGGGCACCTGTACAATTGTTTGTATCAGTTAAATCAAAAGTTACTTTAGAAAAAGGCTTATCGTCACCTACGTAGATGTAGTCCGTAGTAGTCAAACTATTTACATCGTTAGTCGTCCCTGTATTATTATCAATAGTATTAGTAAGCGTGGTAAAAGTGCCGTTAATGTCTTTTTTAACACTTGCAGGCGATCTTTTTGGCTTTCCGGGAATTTGGGTAAGAACCCCATGGTGAGTTGTGGTACTAGCAACATTCAAAATCTTATCCGCTGTTCCTTTGCAAGTAACAGCATTTGGTAGTCCTGCTGCGCCTGATGTAGCCGAATCAGAACATGCACCTACTCCGCTTATCTCTTCACTTGCATTTCTCCAGGCATAAGTTCCGGCATCATAATGCTGCTGAACTTGATCCGCAGTTAAAACAACACCTTTATAAATAGCCACCTCATCTAAGGATCCGTCATAATAATTTCCAGCATTTCTTCTTCCAATATAAAGAGGACTTGTATTTGTCAGATCCGTAGCACTACCTCCTGATATATCAGTAGGAGTACCTGACACTTCCCCGTCAATATACCATGTACAAAGTGCACTCCTATCCATAGTCACAACTATATGATGCCATTTGTTGTCGCTCACATCCGCACCGGTTCCTGAATTGCAAGTTGTGGCTCCTGAAATTCTTGACTGAAATCCATCAACCGTAGCCCGCCAGTAAAGCTCCCAGTCAGTTGCTCCACCATCTCCGTTATGCCCCAGTATAAATTCTGGAGTGGATGCAGGAAAAGCATCATTTTTAACCCATACTTCAAGTGAAAAATCTCCAGTACCAAAATCATAAGCATTATTATCAAGCGCACTAACATATTGCAAACTAGTGGCTAAAAAAGTAGCAGCGGTATCAGAATCCTCCTCGATTGCACCAGCTACTCCAAGTGTTGGGGTAGCTTGATATGTCCCGTCATTTGCAGTCGTAGACTCATCATTAGCATTTGTACCTGAAGATTCACCCAAACGCCAATAACCTGAAAGTCCAGATGTAGCAAGTATTGTGTCTTTATAATTAGGTTTTGCCACATCTCTTTGCATAAAACGAATTTCTCCCCTGCTTGTTCCATTCATAGCATAAGCTACAGCTACTTTTTCTACTCCTACTCCCCCGCCTTTATTTGCAACAATTAAAGATGGGTTTTTATTTATACCTGTGGCTTCAATATCTAAAGAAACTCCTGTTCCCGATGCAATGCTTGTAATAGCATTTCCTGCATTTCGCGTAACAGTAAGTTTTTTATATTCAATATCTTCATTAGATGCACTTCTGTATACTACATGTATATTGGGAGAAGTCTGGCCATCAAAATCCCCAGATATTCTGGAAGGGTTTGTGTCTGCAGTACTACCATCTAAATTCAATCCAGCATCTGTCCAGGTAGACGAGGAATATGCTTTAAAATAAACTAGCGTTGTACTATCACCAGTGTTTTTATTAACAAAGGCAACAAGATTTCCCCACGAATCCCTTAATAACATTCTAGAATTACCGTAAGCCGTTCCTGTCGCTGGAACTGCAGCATCAATAACCACAGGATCGATTGTAAGGGGAAAAGTAGCTTTTTCAAGATCCTTTTTATCCAAAACAACAGCCAAGGAATATTGTCCTGTTGCGACTTTATCAAACTCATATTCCGAGTTTATTCTTGATTTATGACTCTTGCTTCCTGCTTCTTTAACTAATGGTGCTGGAAAAGTGAACTGAGTCGCTGTTTGTCCTCCACTATCAACTAATTCAGAGAACCATTCAATATCTCCACCCGGCATCAACTCACCTTTGAGCGATGATTTAGGATTTATGATTAAAGATTTAGGATCTATTTGCCCTGAGACTACGTCGAATTCTAATTTATTAGATATTAGATTTGATTTATTATTTATAACGTAGTCCGCCTTTACTCTGTCCTGCATCATAGTATACCTGGCTGTTATTCCATCAGAAATTTCCCATTCAACAGTGTTTCCTTTTACTTTTGGACTTACAAACTTTTGATTTTCACTTTTGAATTCTTTAGGAGCGTAGCGCACAAACCAGCCTTCTTTATTTGTAATCTTAACTATTGGCAAAACTTTATCTTTAGGAGTATCAGCCGAAACTCCACCAAATTCAAATTTCGTCCCACTCATTAGGGTCACAAACCACCTATACTTTAACGTATCGTAATCTATCTTACTATCTACCTTAGCATCAGAAATCTTTAAGCTTTGCATCTTGACTTCTTTAAGGTTGAGGTCTGCTTTTGCTCCTTCTGCCAACACTTGTTGAATTGGCTCCCTATTTTTCAGCGCCCAAGCTCCTTCAGTAATTTTTTCCTGATATGGAAGATCAGTTAGTTGTAGTTTGTCCGGAGGCTTAATTTGTGTAAGAGTCTGAAGATAAACTAAACTAACAATAATAACCAAGCCAACCAAACCCACAAGCCTTCGGCGATAAACAGTATTGAATATAAAGTATTTAGAAAATGGCCTAAAAATCTTAGCGGCAAAACGATCGTATATATTTAGGGACAAATTCGAAGTTCGAAACACGAGTTTCGAAACAAATCCCAATTTCGCAAACAACGGTCTGGAAAAACCTCTCCAGCTTCTCTTAACTACATCTTTGATAAAATCCGCTAACGTCTCTTTTCTTAATTCTTGATTCATGGGCAAAATTAACACAACTAAGTGCTATAACACTATTAGTATATAAGGGTTTTGATTATTAATGCAAGAGAAGTAAATTGGACTAAGACTATTTAATCTTTCTGGAGTCAACTTCCGCATAAACCATTTCTGACATGCCTGCAATAAACTTTTCTAGGGCCTTTAAATCCTTTCCTCTAGTCATAATACAAATTAAATATGGATTATTTGGGTAATAAACTATTCCGCAATCGTGCAGTTGTTTTTCATTTTCCAATTTTCTATCTCCAAATTTATTTGCTACTCTTATGTCTTTTGGAACTCCGGCAGATATTCCCCGATCAAACTCAGAATCTGCAAGTATAGATAAAACTTTTTCCGAATCTTCAATATTTAAGTAGGCTGCATTATATAGAATCCGAAATATTGAGGCATAGGCGCGTGTAGAAAGATCTGGAGCTTCATCGGTCTTAGGAATTACTAGACCCAAGTCTATAAAAGTATTAAGGGCTAGCTTTCGATTATTATCAATCTTATTAAGAGTCGATTTTAAGACTTCGTTTGCCAAATTATCAGAATATACAAGCGAGTAGAAAATCAGATCTTGAGTAGTGTATTTTTTCCCCACCCCAACAGTTTTTGCCGGCTTATAAGCTTGAGGCTCAGGTTTATATTCTTCGGTTATTTTAAAATCAATTATTCTACTAAGTATGTCTGGCGCTTCATCTTCTTTAAGTTTGAAAAATACGAGGGCAATCGGAAGCTTGAGTAAACTTGCTGAAAAATAAACCTCTTCATCATTTATTCCCAAAGTTGGCCCTTCATGTAAATCTCTGAAATAAACAGATGCCTCAGTTATGCTTCCTGATTTTTTATTTAAGTCAATGTATGAATTTAATCTTTGTTTTAAATCTGCTAAATTGGCTTTTTCGATTACATGACTCGCTCCGCAGTTAAAAGATTTATTGATAAATTGAAAGTTGTATTCGCATTTAATCGAATATATATGTAGAAAATAACCTCCTAATAAACCTGAAACAAAAATAAATGGGAGAACAAAGACCAAAATATTTTTTTTCATTGCTTAATTCTTACACAAACTAACTCTTATGTCCAGATATTACGGAGATTAAGTTAAAGTAGCAGAAAATAATTCTTAATGATCTCTTTTAATTTTAACTATAATTTGCCTCACCAAAGTTTTTTTAAACTATCTAGGCTGGTTTTTATTAGTTATTAATTACTAGTCCTTCCGGTAAGCTATTTTCAGGCTGTATTTCAGGCTGTAAAGAAGGAGTCGGTGTCAACGTTGGTGTAAGACTTGCAGAAGAAGTAGAAACTCCTGCTACAGCTTCTTTAAGATTTAGCTTTGTAAAACTAAGGTAGTGCCAAGGATTTTCATAGCCTTTATATCCGTTATCCGCTTTTGAATTATTTAGTGTTATCCCAAAGTGTAAATGAGGCCCTGTTGTAAGCCCGCTATTACCTGATAAAGCAATTTTCTGACCCTTTGTGACCTTATCCCCTTCTTTCACTAATCTTTCGCTTAGATGGCCATAAACGCTTCTGCCCCAGATATGTTTTAAATAGATTGTAATTCCGTAATCATTATTCTCAATTTCTACCTCACCACTATCAACTGCCAAAACGCTGGAGCCGGAAACTAATGGAATATCCAATCCATCATGACCTCTCAGCCCTAATCTTAAATCCTTATCTTTGATAGCAGGATCCAAGGAATGTTCACCAAATTTATTTGAAGGAAGATAATCTCCTTCAAATGGTAATACCAAACCAGCAGGCCCATCACCCACAATGGTCTTAACGTCTTTAACTGCTATAGCCTGCCATGAGAAAGTAATATCAAGTGGTGCCTGATCTGAAAGAAATATTACAAAACCTTTGCTTGTTTGATTTTTAAGCGCATACTCAATGCTACCATTAAGAATTACATCTGTAATTTTATCCTGGCAAACTTCTATTCCTTCAAGCTCAGTGCAGAATCCATCTTCTATATATTTTTTAAATGTTTCATCACTTAGATTAAATATTGCCAAAGAAGCATTAACAACAGGCTGGTTGAGATACTCTTTTTCAAACACTATCTCTACAAACTTCTGACCTTTTTGAATCTTGGCATAACCTGCGCTGTCTTTATTAAAGGCTACTTGTCCCTCAAACTCTACATTATTTCTAAATATTACCTGGCCGATAAACTCAACAACTCCTGCAAATAAATTCTTTACTTGGCTAATTAAATCTCCCTCGCTTGAAGAATTTTCTAAGTCATTGTTTGAAACCATCGATTGTGATCCAAACAAATCTTTCATACTTAATACTTGGTCTCTTACAGTAAACTCTAATCCCTCAATCTTATTTGCTCTTATTATGTCTGCTGTAAGAACTCCTGAAACTGAAGCGTTGTTTACCCAAAGAGTATTTGTTTCAATTTCATCAGCCAGCACTCTTGGTGTAATTATTTCAAGCCCTGCAGCTAATCTATCTGTATAGATTTCAGAAATTTGCGAATCTACAATATTTTCTTTATCCTGAATCATCTGAGCAAGCACTATTCTTGAATAATCCAATTCGCCTGGAATCTCATCCATAGATATTCCGTTATCTCTCATTGCAACATTAAGAAGTGCGCCTGTTGTATAAGAAGTACTTACCATAACTAAAACTTTACATTGCTGTCCTTCTCTACAATCTGAATCTTCTAAAGCTGTTCCAATCGTAACACCGGCTTTGGTGGCTCTCATTGCAACTCCTGGAATACTAGAGGAAGTAAGCAGGTCTCCTGCTTTTACTTTACCATTTGATTCAGTAAACTTAACCGGTACACGTCCGGCAAGAGCAATTGGTCTTGGTCTTTTAGCGTTTTCTAATATATCTCCTCCTATTGTTTCGTAAGGAGATGTTGATACTACTCCTATTACGTTACTTCCCGCACCTGCTTTTTCAAGAACTGACACTTTCTGAAGACCAAGTCGTGAGCTATACTGCAAAGAATCTTTGCTTATTGCTACGATATCACTTGCCTCAACTCCTTCTTTTGTTTCATACCACTCTGCTAAGTCTCCTGAGCTTGATTTATAGTTTAGAGTCACAACTACCCCTGCTGTTCCTGTTCCTCCAATTGCTCCTGTTGCAGTATCTCCTTGCGCAGCTCCTCCTCCGCCTGCTCCATATGCTGAACTATTAGATCCAGCTGTTGAACCACCTGCATTTTGTTCTGCACCAGCTCCTCCTCCTCCCCAATAGCTAGATCCTCCTGTTCCTCCTTGAGCAAAAGGTCCGTTAAGTCCGACTCCTCCTGTTCCAGAACCTCCTGTAAGATTAACATCTCCGCTTGATCCAGTTCCCGCTGCTCCTCCTTTAGCGGCATTCTGGTCTGTTCCTCCGGCAGATCCGTCTCCACCAGTTCCTCCAGTTGCCGAGGCATGTGCGCCAAATGATGAAGAGTTTCCTGTTCCTCCAACTCCACCAGTATTTGCACCAGCAGTTCCTCCAGCTCCAACTGTTACAGTCTCTGTTGCACCTAGGCTTGCTTCAGCTACCATCTTAATTGCAGTTCCTCCAGCTCCGCCTCCTCCTCCGCCGTTTGCACTCGTTGTATCTCCGTCTGCTCCGCCTCCTCCTCCGCCTGAAGCTGTAACAATAATTTCAGTGAATTTAAGACCTGTGTAATCAGATTTTGTCCAGGTAGTTCCTCCACCATTTGTAAAAGTAGTTATGGTTACGCCGTCAACAGCGCTTCCGCAAGTACCCCACGTAGAAGCAGCTCCGGCGCCACCTGATTTTAGACAATTGCCGCTTGACCCCTCAGCTGTACCAAGTTTTATTCCACCGGAATTGGTAATAGAAAACTTTGTAGTTCCTGCTGAAGAAGCCGTTAATAAGTCTCCACTATTATTATTATCAATAATTAAGGCTGCGTTATTAGCTACTCCCCCGTCTATTGATAAAACCCCAGGAGTATTTGAAGATGATCCAATTTTCACATTTCCTGAAGCATCAATCATAAACTTAGTAGCGCCTTCTACTTGAAGATCCAAAAGATTGCCTGTAAAGGTTGATGTAGTCAAATCAACATTTCCTTTTATTAAAGTGTGTCCTACAGTGGTACCAGATAATCCCGTGGAGGTATCTGCCACATATAATACTGTTCCGTTTTGATTTTCTCCTGCAGCATCTGAGGTTAAAATTCTATTAAAAGTAAAGTCAGTTCCAGAATAAGCAGCAGCAAGAGCTACTGTTTTGTCTGCAATTAACCCATCTGCTGCTGCTGTTAGTGAAAGACTAATATTTCCAGATCCATCTCCAACTATTACTGAAGCCCCTGATTGACCTGCGGAAATAGTAAGGTTGCCTGATGCATCCGTTGTAATTGTTGGGTCAGCAATGCCCACTCCTGAAGAATAGAAAGTAAGACCTCCATTTTTAACTTCATTTTCTCCAATAAACACTATTCCCTCTCCTGCTCTAAGAACTATATCTCCTGTAGTTCCCCCTCCAATTGTCAGTGTATTGTTGCGAAGGGATTGGATGGTGGCTACATTTGATGTCCCATTTGAGCTGAAAACCAAACCGTTTCCATTTCCACCTGAATCTGTTGTTGCAGAGATAGAAGCAATTGGAGAAAGAGTACCTGCAAGATTGGTCACAGAAAACTTAGCACTGGCTGTTGAAGCAGCAGCAGTACCAAAACCCAAAACTAGATCAACAGTTCCGTTGTTTGGAGAAATTGTGCCGTTTGTTGTATTCAAAGTCCAGTTAGATCCCCCTGATCCTCCTGGACAGGTTGACCATGAAGGAGTACCGGAGGCTCCAGCTCCTGAGATAAGACATTGGCTTGCGGTTTCTGTTTCTGCCACTCTGGTTACTACCCCTGTTGTTGAGGTATAGAGTACTGCATTAGCATCTGTTATATATGCTTGAGATGCTATTGCTCCTGTAGTTGATATTGTGAATTTAGTTGTTCCTCCTGCTGAGGCTGTAATCAAGTCTCCAGAGTTTAGATTATCAATAGCAAGTGCAGCATTATTGCCTATTCCGTTTCGAACAAGAAGAGGAAATTCAGTTGTTGCACCACTTGCTCCGATTAATACTTGGCTATCAAAGTCTCCTGTAAGAATTAAGTTTCCTGTACCGTTTGGAGTTAGAGTAAGATCATCATTTGAATTAGTCTGAATTGTTGAAGCTCCTGTTCCACCAAGTTCAAGCGTTGCTGCTGAAATTGCAAGAGAGGAAGAGGAAGTGATTGTTGTAAGTCCTGAGGCACTAAGCGTTGTATCTGTTGCTGCAAAAGTAATAATGTTGTTGCCTGCATCAAAAGTCAGGGTATTTGAAGCTGTTGATGTTATAGTCAGCGCTGCCCTTGCCGTAATGTTTGTTCCAAAATCTAATAAACTAAAATTATCCGCATCAATATCTTGAGCCCAGGGAGTTTGAGAGCCTGAACCGCAAGCACCATATGTGGCAGCAGCTCCAGCGCCTCCTGATTTCAAACACTCTCCGCTAGATCCTTCAGCTGCTCCAAGCTTAATTCCTCCAGCGCTTGTTATAGAAAACCTGGTTGTACCAGCTGAAGAAGCAGTGAGAATATCACCGCTGTTTAGGTTATCGATAGCCAAAGCTGCATTATTGCCTATTCCGTTTCGAACAAGAAGAGGAAATTCAGTTGTTGCACCACTTGCTCCGATTAGCACCTGTGTATCAAAGTCTCCTGTTAGGATTAGATTTCCGCTTCCATTTGGAGTTAGGGTAAAATCTTCATTTGAAACAGTTGTAATATCTGTAGCTGCACCACTAAATATTAAACCTGTTGAACCAATTGTTTTATTGGTCAGCGTATCTGAAGTTGTCCTTCCTACGTATGTATCAGTTCCCTGAAAAGTTATCGTAGTTGAATCAGTACCTGCAAAAGTTAATGAGTTACTAACTATTAAGCTCTTGTTAGCAGCAATATTAAGTGTATTTCCCCCATTGTTTGTTACTGACAATCCATTAACCTGCTTTGCATTAAAAGCATATGGAACTGCTGTAAGTCTTACTCTTGTAGCAAATGTTTCACCATTAAACGTAATATCCAGATACAAACTATCACTGTTAAAATCAACAGCCGAGTTTGTATTTCCCTGACAACTTCCTCCTGTAAAAACACAAACAGATCCTAATGCAACTCTAAAAATTCCATCAGTAACTGTTAATTGATTGCCATTTGCTGTATTAAAGTTTTCAGTCCAGATAACGCTTCCCGCGCTTGAAACACTGAAGAGTTTAAAAGTAAAATCGTAATTACCGTTTGTTACGTTTGTTCCGGCAGTTTTATTAACCACTTTTCCCTGGAAATTTACGACTTCATAGATACCAGTTGCTGCAAAAGATTTAGCAGAAAAGCTTATGAAAAATATGAAAATTAAGAAACTTATTGCTAAGCTTTTTAAAAGTGATGTAGAATTGAATTTAAGCTTTGTCATTTAATTAATATTACTTCGTAATATTAATTACACTAAGTTTAAAACATGCAGTCAAATATTCTTGACACTTGCATACAATTGCATAATAATGTATATAATTGCATATAGGGATTTGTGAAAAAATAGGTTTGAAAATTAAAATTTATGGATAATTTATTTAACGTTAACCAAGCAGCATTCATTTTAAAGGTCCATCCACTAACTATTAGGCGCTATATTAAAGATGGTAGGTTAAAAGCAATAAAAGTTGGTGGAAATGTAAGGATTAAAGAGTCACAATTAAATGAATTTAATAAAGATTTCACTCCAAGGCTTCCATCTTTAAAAACCAGCTCTGATGTTAGAAGGCCAGTTAAGGCTTTTAGCGATATTGATCCTTTTTTCCAATTACAAGGAAGAGGAGCGGGACTTAATATAACCTAAAACTATGGATAAGAAAAGTAAAAAAATATTTGTATCAAATGATGTTTTATACGCATTCGTAGATAGAGCTCATGCTAAATACCCTCAGGCTGCAGCTTATTTTAGATACTTTGCCCAAGAAAAGTATCAAGTATTTACTAGCTATTTGCATGTTTTAAATACCTATAAAGAGATCTATACTAAGATAAGTCCATCCCTTGCTAGAGATTTTCTTAGAGCACTATCTTTGAGCTCAATCAATATTCTCTATCCAGTAGAAAGCGATATGAAAGCAGCTTTAAAAACACTAATAAACTACCAAAGCTCAGAGCTAAGCTTTGACCAATCACAACTTGCAGTACTGGCAAATCGCAACGCTATTCCTCAAGTTTGCACTTTTGAATATGTACATCCATTATTTGGCTTATCAGCCTTTTATTTACCAATATGAAAAAACTTAAATTTGAAAAATTAGATTTAAAATTTATTATTTCTCTTAACCTAATCTTTATCTTACTATTTTCTCAAAATGCTTTTGCTGGACCACAAAGCACAACCTATGAAATGAAAGATTATACATTTGGAGCTGGCGGAAATGAACAAGGAGGCTCTGATAGTACGAGCTATACTCTTTTTGGAACTGTAGGAGAACTTGAATACGATAAGTTAAACTCATCCAGTTATTCATTAGGCGGAGGTTTAAGTTATACTTTAAAAGCAAATGTTCCCGCAGCTCCTACAGTTACAAATGTATCAAGCTGGTATAACAAATTAAAAGTTACAATTGATAATGGCTCAAATCCATCTGATGCAACATTTTTGATACAGGTCGCAAGCGGATCTGCGGATTTTTCCCAAGATACATATTTTGTCCAAACTGATAATACATTAGGCGCAAATCAGACCTGGCAGACTTATACTTCTTGGGGAGGAGCATCTGGTTTTACCTTAATTGGCCTTTTCCCTGGAACAACCTACTATGTCAGGGTTGCGGCTGAAAGGGGAAATTTCACTCAAAGCGAATACAGTACGGCCGGATCTGCAGCAACAATAAGTCCTTCTCTCACACTTAGTCTAAGAACAACTAGTCAGCCTAGTCCCCCATTCTCAGTTAATATTGGAAACTTGACTGCAGGCGCAATTACAACATCGTCTGATACGATAGATATCACAATATCTACTAATGCAACAAATGGTGGATTAATATATCTTTTTGGAACAAATAATGGGTTAAAAAGCACAACTGCAGGAAACTATAATATAACAAGCTCCTCTACTGATTTGACTGCTGCATTAGAGGGATATGGAGCAAGAGGAACTACAGTAACCCAAACTTCAGGCGGACCAATGCAACTTATCTCCCCATATAATGGTGCTTCCCAAAACGTAGGAATAATAGATACTGCTAAAAGAACCTTAGCGGACTCAACTTCTTCCCCTGTAACAAATGGCCAGGTTTCTTTTGAGTTAAAAGCCAAGGCAAAAAGCACTACTCCGCAAGCAGGTGACTATAGTGATATCTTAACCCTTCTTGCAACAGGATCATTTTAATAAAAGTACTTGACAAAGGTTTTAAAACATGATTTGCTAATAGATGTATATAACTTTAAATATTATTTATATAGATGTTTATGAATTTATTCTCTAAAATTAAAAACGTACAAATTAAAAAGGATAGACAAGCTTTAATCAGCTTAGTCTTAAACCTATCTCTTCTCTTTTTAACAATCTACCCCTTTTTATTACCACAAAAAGCAAACGCAACTGTAACTGAAGCATTTGTCAGATTTGATAGACATGCAACTGGTGCAGCAATTAGTGGAACAGCCTGTCTTAAATCAACCCTAACAACCCAAACAAATGTAGTTTTAGTATTTCCTCTTGATTGGACAATTTCTCAAACAGCAGGCAACTGGACAGTTACAACAACAAACTTACCAACAGACCCAGTTGGAGGCGCAGCGGCAACTGCATGGCCTGGAATCGGAACAGCAACTTCAGTAACAGGAGTTAATGTACAATTCCCTGGATCTGCTCTTGTTGCAGCAACTTTTTACTGCTTTAACTTCGCAGGAGCATCGTCAACAATAGGAGCTGCTGGAAATGACAAAGTAGGTCAGCTTAAAACACAAGGTGGAAGTCCTTATACAGATTCTGTTGACTGGGCAACCTCAGTTGTTGCAAGCGGAGCTGATCAAATAACAGTTTCTGCATCAGTTTCAGCAACTATGACATTTTCTTTAAGCGGAACATCCATTGCCCTAGGAACATTAAATACAAGCACTGTTGTTTCAGGAGCTGCAATAACACAAACTGTTTCAACTAATGCCAGAAACGGATGGACATCCTGGATTAAAGGTACGCAGGGATCAACCACTGTAGGAGCTTTAAATTCAACTGCAG
>ERZ1292629.1822-Hain-H43-01um-R1-1822-length-19606-cov-19_pt1 | contig 19606 bp, 18 predicted proteins | sample MGYA00564399_ERZ1292629 | MGnify/ENA primary metagenome ERZ1292629 (study PRJEB36523, sample SAMEA6512636) | groundwater metagenome | collected 2019-01-08 | study: AquaDiva: Metagenomics assemblies of 32 groundwater samples | reverse complement strand
ATCGGGTAAAACGACAACTTAAGTTAGGCAACAAATTCCAAGATGTCTCCAAGTTCCCGCCCATCACCCGAGATATATCGTTTATAGTGGACAAAAGTTTTATACCCAATAATTATTTTGATTTGATTAGAGACCTGGGGGGCGATTTAGTGGAAGAAGTTAAAATGTTGGATAAATATGAGAATGCCGAAAAGTTCGGCGCCGATAAAATGAGTTATACTTACCGTATTATATATCGCTCCAACGAACGAACCTTGACCACGGCGGAAATTGATCCGATTCAGGATAAAATTTATAAAGAAACGGCGACGCAATTTAAGGCCGATTTAAGATAAAAATATGGCTAACAAAGAAAACAATTACACAGCTAAAGATATCTATGTTTTGGAAGGTCTTGAGCCCGTTAGAAAAAGACCAGGCATGTATATCGGTTCCACCGGTGTGGACGGTTTGCATCACTTGATTTGGGAAGTGGTGGACAATTCCATAGACGAAGCCATGGCGGGTTACGCCAAAAATGTGGATGTGGTTATTTTGCAAGACAGCCAGGTTAAAGTTAGCGATGACGGCCGCGGTATTCCGGTGGAAATTCATAAGCAAACCAAAAAATCGGCTTTAGAGACCGTGATGACTACGCTCCACGCCGGCGGCAAATTTGGCGGAGAATCCTATAAAATTTCTGGCGGTTTGCACGGCGTGGGTGTTTCGGTGGTGAATGCTCTATCTAAATATCTTAAGGCCGAAGTTTGCCGCGAAGGCGAACTATGGTTGCAAGAATATTCGCGCGGCGCGCCTAAAGCCAAAGTAAAAAAAGTTGGCGTGTGCAAACAAAATGGCACGATGATTACTTTTGAACCAGATCCGGAGATATTCAAAGAAATAAAATTTTCTTACGCTCGGGTTTTGGATCACTTGCGCCAACAGGCCTATTTAACCAAAGGCGTCAGAATAAATATCACCGACGAACGCCAAAAACCGGCTTTAAATTATGGTTTCTATTTTGAGGGTGGAATTGTTTCGTATGTTCATTACCTAAATCGCGCTAAAAATAAAAAACAGGAAACAATTTTTTCCTGCGAGAAAAGCGTGGAAGGTATAATGGTGGAAGTGGCGTTTCAATACACCGAGGATTTTCAGGGTTCGGAAAATTCTTTCGCCAATAATATCCATACGCCCGAAGGCGGCATGCATTTGACCGGTTTTAGAACCGCGCTCACCCGAACCCTAAACGACTACGCTCGAAAAAACGGGTTTATAAAAAACAATGATGATAATTTAACCGGCGAGGATGCGCGCGAAGGATTGACGGTTATTGTTTCGGTTAAACTCCGCGAGCCCCAATTTGAAGGCCAGACCAAAGCCAAATTGGGCAATCCCGAAGCGCGCTCGGCCGTGGAGACAGTTGTGGCGGAAGCGCTGGCTGATTTTTTGGAAAAAAATCCCAGTGAGGGGCGGATTATTTTGGAAAAAACAATTTTAGCCAAAAAAGCCCGCGAGGCCGCCAAGGCCGCGCGCGATACGGTTATTAGAAAGGGCTTGTTGGATGGACTAGCTCTGCCGGGCAAATTGGCAGATTGTTCTAACCGCGAACCGGCCGAATCGGAATTGTTTATTGTGGAGGGCGATTCGGCAGGCGGTTCGGCTAAGCAAGCGCGCGACCGCAAGTTCCAGGCCATTCTGCCGTTGCGCGGAAAAATTTTGAATGTGGAAAAATCCCGCCTGGACAAAATGCTCTTAAACAAAGAAATTAAAGCCCTAGTGATTGCCTTGGGCGCGGCCATTGCCGAAGAATTTGATATTGAAAAAATGCGCTATCACCGCGTGGTCTTAATGACCGACGCCGATGTGGACGGCGCTCATATCAGGACTTTATTATTAACTCTTTTTTACCGTTATTTTCCCGAAGTGATAGCCAAAGGTTATTTATATATCGCCCAGCCGCCGTTATATCGGGTTCAAAAAGGCCGAGAATTTCATTACGCTTTTTCCGACGCCCAAAAGGATTTGTTTGTGAAAGAACTGGCCGCTAAAGTTTTGGCTGGTAAAGAAAAAAAACTTAAAATAAAAGTGATGGGCGAGGAGATTAAAGAAGAAATTTTGGAATCAGATGAGATATCCGGCGAGGTTGGAAATGAAAAAATTGGTGGGATTAATATCCAACGCTATAAGGGTTTGGGCGAAATGAATCCGCAACAGCTTTGGGAAACAACTATGGATCCGGCTGTCCGAGTTTTTAAGCAAGTGGCTATTGCCGATGCCAACGAAGCCGACAAAATTTTTGATATTCTGATGGGTTCGGAAGTCGCCCCGCGCAAACGGTTTATCCAAACCCACGCCAAGACAGTTAAGAACCTTGACATATAATTATGCCAGGTATAGAATGGTAATTATTAAATGGCCTGGGGGCCGTTTTTTAATACTTTGTCTGCGAGTGAAGCGAGCAGCTACAAAGTATTACCCGCCCAAATTTTGCGAAGCAAAACTTAGGCGGGTGCTCAATTTTATATTATAATTACGATATAGAAAATTTTGCATGAACAAGCTAACGACCTATCTAAAAGAAGTCCGAGTGGAATTGGGCAAGGTTAACTGGCCTAGCCGGGAACAGACCACGCAATACACCTTGTTGATTATCGGCGTTTCTTTTGCCATTGCTGTTTTTTTGGGCGGGTTGGATTATATTTTTTCGTGGCTGCTTAATAAATTAATATTATAACGATGCCAATATACGAATGTATTCGAATGATACAAATAAATAAACGAATTCGTGTATCCATTAGTATAATTCGCATGTCATTTGTTGATTAGCATCGCGTTATGCCCAAGCAAACTTCAAAATTAGGCAGGAATTGGTATGTGCTCCATACCCACTCGGGTTACGAAGACACAGTGGCGCGCAACTTAAGGCAAAGAATAGAATCGCTGGGCATGAGCGACCGGATTTTTAATGTCTTGGTGCCGGTGGAAAAAAAGATAAAAATAAAAAATGGCAAGCGGCGGGTGGTGGAAGAAAAAATATACCCGGGTTATGTTTTGGTGGAAATGATCGTGACCGACGATTCTTGGTATGTGGCGCGCAACACGCCGCGGGTGACGGGTTTTGTGGGTTCGGGCACCACGCCGATTCCGGTAGCGCCCGAAGAAATCGCCGAACTCCAAAAGCGCATGGGCGTGCATGAACCCAAATACAAGATTGACGTGGCGGTGGGCGATGCGGTAAAAATAACGGACGGTCCGTTCAAGGATTTTGACGGCAAGGTTTCGGAAGTGGATGAATCCAAAGGCAAGATTAAGGTGTTGGTGAGCATGTTTGGCCGAGAGACGCCGGTGGAATTGGATTCGTTGCAGATAAGAAAATTGTAGCTAGATATGAGAATCCCTCCTCAGTCCTTTTAGGACTTCATCGGGATGCTCATATTTGTAGTTAAATTTGAAAACAAATTTAGACAAATATGGCAAAAAAAATAAAGACAGTGGTAAAACTTCAGTTGCCGGCCGGCAAGGCCAATCCCGCCCCGCCAGTGGGCACGGCTTTAGGTCCGCATGGTTTAAATTTGCAGGATTTTTGTTCGCGTTTTAACGCCGCCACGGCCGAGAAGGGCGACAATATTATTCCGGTAGAGATAACTATTTTTGAGGACAGAACTTTTGAATTAAAATACAAGACCCCGCCGGCCGCGGATTTGCTTAGAAAAGCCGCCGGCGTGGAAAAGGGCGCTAAAGATCCGCTCAAAATCAAAGTGGGCCAAGTAACCAAAGAACAGGTTCGCCAAATTGCCGAAACCAAAATGCCCGACCTTAACGCCGACTCGGTGGAACAGGCCATGAAGATTATTGAGGGCACCGCTCGCTCCATGGGAATTGAAGTTAAATAGTTTGTCAGTTTTATAGTTTGTTTGTTAGTTGATAAAAATAGCACGAGCATGCGATCGCATGCTCGTGCTATTTTGAAGTATGAACATAGGTGGTGTGAAATCGTATTTGAAATAATTTTGCCAAGCTGCTACTCTGAACACGAAGTCAAACTTCGTGTTTTTTGTTCTTTCAATCACAAAGGAGGATATTATGGTTCCGACTGTAAAATCTATTATGGAAACCGGCTTTGGTTTGGAAAGTAAGTACATCCCGGATTACAAGGAACTTGGACGGTTAGTTAAGCTTCTTAGAGAGAGCGGCTATACCATCGTTCTGACCCAGGGGGTCTGGGACATGTACCATGTCGGGCACAGCCGTTATCTGATCAAAGCCCGGTCGTTTGGCGATGTACTTGTTGTCGGTGTTGATTCCGATGAATTAACCCGCAAAATGAAAGGCGACGACAGGCCCTTTGATAATTTTGAAGACAGAACCGAGCTCTTGGCTGGCTTCTCATTCATCAACATCTTAACTCGCCGGGATGTTGGCGATCACAAGTACCGTCTCATCAGGTTGGTGCGGCCAGATATTCTGGTTATGTCCAAGACGACCAAGTCCTTCACGGAAAAGGATAAGGCGACGCTTGAAAAGGACTGCGGTCGGATTGAATATCTTGAGGCGCAAGCTCCGCCGGCCAGCGTTAGCACTACGGCTAAAATAAGAAGGCTTCGGTTGGGAGGCGCCCAGGAACTTGCTGGACAAATCAACAAAGCCGTTGAACTTGCAGTAGCAAGCTATTTGGGAGGTGGAGATGATGCCAAGAGCTAACCTGATTGCCTATATCCCGACGCTGAACCAACGCCACCTAGCATGGTTCAAGCGCCATCCGGACAGCGATCTGTTTCTTATCTCACAAGCCGAGGCGGAAGAACTTCTGCCTCGGCTTGAGCGAAACATGGCGGCCTTGCCGACCGAAATGGTCGCGCGGATGGTTTCTTCAGAAGGGTTGGTCAGACGGGCCCAGATATTTCTTCATGGCTCTGGCCGGGAAGATGACGACCCCGACCTTTCGTCGCCAAGATGGAAACGTTGGATTCTCGCCGACGAGGATGTTTCGCATCTCTTTGCTGAAAAATATCTGGCACCAGCCGGATGTACTTTCAGTTTTGAGATGATCTGGGCCCGCTGGGATATGACGGCAGTCACGCGGAACCAGCCGGTTATTCCAGATGTTGAAATCTCTTTTTCCGAATTCGATCGGGAGCTGATGAAAAAAGCTGTTGAAATTTCCAACCGAAGCCCCGATTGGTGGAGGACCATCGGCGCTCTGGCGGTTTTATGGAATGGCCAAGTTATCCCAGCTGTCTGTAATTTCCATATGCCGAACGAGTACGAAACCTATATCTTCGGCGATCCAGGTCTTAATCGAGATGCCGGACAGGAGGGTAAATATACCTCCATCCATGCCGAGGAAGCGGTGATTACCCACTGCGCACGGTATGGATTGGCTCTTGATGGCGCACATCTTTATGTCACCACTTTTCCTTGCGAAAGATGTGCTCGGCAGTTGGTGCAAGCTGGTATTAAAAAGTTGTTCTTCAGAAACGGATTCTCTTCACTGAATGCTCAAGATGTTTTGAAGGTAGGTAGTGTAAAGATTATCCAGGTCAAAACTCCGGAAGCTTAATTACTTTCCGGAGTTTTTTTGTGTCCCAAAGTCACAAGAATATTATCTTTAATCTCACTATTCTTTTTCTTTGGCCCGCCTACAATAAAATGAAAATGCAGATGATCAATAGTGGCTCCTGTATAGCGCATATCACCCGAGCGAACAAAAATAGAATAACCCTTGACCCTTGTATATTTTTCGAGCCACTCAATTATTTTTAGAAGTTCCAACCAAGCAATTTTATTAAGATGAGTAGGTTTAGTTATGTGTTTTTTATAAACTATAAGATAGTGGTGGGCGCTACCTATATACGGAAAATCATTTTTCTTTATATACCAGTGATGAGATTGGTAAATAGATGGAGAAGCTTTTACAGCCAGATAATTTTCTTTGCAAAAGAAGCACTTACCATTTTTGGCCAATTGCTCCATTCTTTCCAGCTGTTCTTTTTGGCGCACATTGTCATTGCGCATTCTATTTTTAATAAAGCGTCCTAATTTTCTCATCTGTATTACACAGTATATTACCAATTTCTAAGTAAAAAAACAGCCAGTACTTTATAATACTGGCTGAAACCTACAGCGCGATAATCATCACTCTGTAACTGGAATGTCGTTCATGGCCGGGTGGGGGTGATAATCCGTAAGTTCAAAATGCTCCGGCCGGAAAGCGAACAGGTCGTCAATCCTGGTATCCGTAATCCGAAGGGTCGGGAAAGCATTGGGACGCCTGCGGATTATTTTTTTCACATGTGCTATCTGGTCTTCGTAGATTTGGGCATCATGGATTGAGTGGATGAACATATATGGTTTGTAGCCGGTTACCTGGGCCAACATCAACAGAAGCGCCGCGTACTGAATCATGTTTGAGGGAATGCCGACAGGGACATCGCCTGAACGCTGATCCATTCTAAGATACATCCTATCTTCGAGTATTGTGATCTGAACATCGCCGTGGCAGGGCGCCACCACAACCTGGCGTTGCAAGCCGTTATGTTGCAAGCAATAGCGGGGAACCCATGGTGTGACTCTGTGAGTGCGCAGCCACGGGCGTTCCCGTATCTGTTTCACTAGATGTTCCCACTGATTAAAACCCTCATAGTGGAAGCCGGCTCCGTATGAGCCAGGACCAAGATCGCCGGTCTCAAGACCAAACCGGCCACACTTTTCTTCGGTGACCCATCTGCCCCACCAACTAGCCCATGTTTTCTTGTCTCCATACTTTCTGAGTTCACCGAGTGTGCGGGCGCCATTGATGAAAGCAATTATCTCAGAGATGGGTTTGCGCCAAAATCCTATTTCCCGCTCGGTGATCAGTGGCGCTCCATTGGTCAGCGGGAAAATCATCAACGGAGCAGTTACCGATGTGATTGTTCCCGTGGTTTGAAACTGGTTCTTCGTGCGTGTTCCATCCTTTTCCAGGATGTGACAAAGGACTCTTTGATACTGAAAATCCGGTGTGCGATCCCCGTACGGCAAGTAAACATCATTCATCTCAGGCCTCCTTTTTAAGGTGCTTTCCGTTAACTTTCTCAAGACCTATGCTATCATCAAGATTATATGAAATACAAGCCGGTTATTGGACTGGAAATTCATGCTGAACTAAATACCAAAACAAAAATGTTTTGTGATTCGGCCAATAATCCCAGCCAGATCAATCCCAACACCAATGTCTGCCCGATTTGTTTGGCGCATCCGGGAACTTTGCCGGTTATAAATATTGAAGCGGTAAATAAAGTTATAAAAACCGGTCTGGCGCTGGGGTTGCAAATAAACGAACTCTCGTGGTTTGAGCGCAAAAATTATTTTTATCCCGATCTGCCCAAGGGTTATCAAATTTCGCAATATGAAAAACCGTTCTGCGAGGGGGGAATGTTAAAATTATCCAACAGCAAGGAAATTAAAATAACAAGAATTCATTTGGAAGAAGACACGGGGCGGCTTTTGCACGGTAGCTCCTCGTCCTTAGCGGACTCGGGACGACCAACTTCGTTGGTCGATTACAATCGCGCCGGTGTGCCGTTGATGGAACTTGTAACCGAGCCGGATATTGAAAGCGGCGAAGAAGCCAGAATCTTTGGCGAAGAATTACAATTGTTGTTTCGGTATCTAAATGTGTCTGATGCTGATATGGAAAAAGGCCAGCTACGGATCGAAGCGAATATTTCTTTGATGGAAGAAGATTCGGATAAGTTTGGCACCAAAGTGGAAATTAAAAATCTAAATTCGTTTAAGGCCGCCGAGCGGGCTATAAATTATGAAATAGAACGGCAAACCAAAATTTTAGATAAGGGCGAAAAAGTTATTCATGAGACCCGCGGTTGGAATGAAGGCGAAGGGCGGTCCTTCGGTCAGCGCGCCAAAGAAGAATCGCACGATTACCGCTATTTTCCCGAACCCGACCTGCCGCCGATTCGTTTGGATAAATCGCAGATTGACTTTATAAAATCCGAACTGCCCGAACTGCCTAATCAACACCGGGTCAGATTTATAAATGAGTATAGTATTACCGCCAAAGACGCCGAGGTTTTCACGATTCAAAAAGAGTTGGGTGATTATTTTGAGAAAGTTGCCAGTGAACTTTATGAGTGGTTAGAATCCCAAGGTCCGATTGACGAAACAGTTTATAAAAAATTAATTAAAATATCGGCCAATTATTTAATCACCGAACTGCAAAAACTGCTTTTTGAATCAAATCAGACCATAACAAATTTAAGCGTCACGCCCGAGGATTTTGCCGAGTTGGTGGTTATGATTCATCAGGGTAAAATATCTTCCTCGGCGGCCCAAACGATTTTAGCCGAAATGTTTAAAACCGGCGAGGATCCGCATCAGATTTTGGAAGACAAAGGATTGACTCAAGTTGGCGATAGAGATCAGCTGATTCAATCAGCTAACGAAGTTATCAGCAAAAATCCCAAGCCGGTGGAGGATTATAAAAACGGTAAAAATGAATCATTAAAATTTTTGGTTGGCCAGATGATGAAGATTACCCAAGGCCGAGCTAACCCTCAAATCAGCGAGGAGATTTTAAAAGATTTGCTAAAATAAGTATCTTAAAAGGCTGGTTTTATCTGCTATTGACTTTCATAGAACCATCTGCTACACTGATATTGTTCTTAAAAATCGGTCAGCCTGGATTCTGCAGGGTGCAGAACGAGGGTTAGCCAAATAAAAGAAAGGAACGGTCAGCCATGAAAGAGGTCAGCCGTGAACAGAGTTTTCAGTTGATGTCGGTGTTTCAGTGCAATGCCGACTGGTCGAAGGTTTCATCGGATACGGCTCAAAGAATCATTGACGATCCGGTTGGATCCGGCTTGGAATTTACCCGCTTTCTGATGAACTGCGGGCGTGTTGTTTCTAATGAACCAAGTATCATTTCCATCAACCGCACCACCCCCTTCAACCCCGCCAAGTTTCTCGGTGAGGGCTGGAGCATCTGGAAAGGCCCGATCGATGGCGATGGTCTTTCTGGCGAAGAGGAACAGGATAACCGTTCTCTGGCTCTCACCGAGCTAGATCTCTCCAATATCAGGTTTGAGATCTGTCTTCAGAAGGGTGAGAATTATATCACGGGTGAGGAAAAGTTGAAACGGCTCAAGAAGGCCGATTTCATTCGCCTGGACGCCAGTATCTTCCTCACCTTGCGGCAAAACCAGCATCTCGTTCCCGATTGCTGGAAGGAAAAGACCAACGGCAACACCACTTTCATTTTCTTTGATGGCACCACACTTCGCGGCCCGTTCGGTTACCGCCGCACGCTGTATCTCTATTTCGGTGATGGCCGGTGGGGCTGGAACTACTACTGGCTTGTTAGCGCTCGGGGTTCCGGCAGCCCTTCGGCTGTGCTCGCGAGTTGAACTTTGAACCTTGTCTTACTGCTCTTTGACCTTTAGTCCTTTGCCCTCTGATATTAAATTGGAGGGCATTTTCTTTGCCTAAAAAATGCTATTATACAAATGGTACTAGGTGAATATGCAGGTGATTACGGTTGCCTGCTACCGAAGCCAGTGTTCATAATGCCGAGATTATCCCCGATCAAGGTTTGGGGTAGAGTGGCTTATGAAAACTTAAAAAATAAAGATACTCGGTGTAAAGCGCTAGGGTATTTTAGATACCGAATACGATACAACCCCAAGAGTATTCAAAGGGCAGTGGCACAGACGGCGTTTTATACAATAACTTCGCAGCCCGAACGGTAACCGCAACACGCTGTATCTCTATTTCAATGATGGCAAGTGGAACTGGAACTACAACTGGCTTGATAACGATCGGAATTCCAACAACCCTTCGGCTGTGCTCGCAAACCTCTTCATTTCTCCCCCACTTATTTATTGGGGGAGTTTTGTTTTATTAGTTGCCCATTCCAGCCACCCAGCATCTTGCCAACCTCTTCCAAGCTTCTTGAAAGCTCGATATATTTTTTATCGTCCAAAGATTTCGTTTCCCAAAGCACCATTAAAAGCACTTTTAATGTATCAGCTTTTCTTAAAGCGATTTGGACAAACGGGAGTTTTTTATCGCGCGGCAAAAATCCGGCTGTGGTTGTGGTTTCAATTACCTCAATAAACATGGCATCAATCCGCCGACCCAGAGTATACCGATGCGCTTTGGGCAAAATTTGGTAATATTGAAACCAAATAAGATAGAGATTTTTAATTTTACCTATTATGGATGCAGACGCCGTGGGGGGGGGGTTATTAGATGAAGAATTATTATGAAAACTCAACTGACTCATAGTTTTGAAGACATTATCAGGCCAGATAACCTTTTATCAGCTTGGCAGGAGTTTATCAAAGGCAAGAGAAAAAGGAAAGATGTTCAAGAATTTCAAATGTACTTAATGGATAATATATTTTCACTGCATTCCGATTTAGTTAACCACACCTACCAACACGGTGATTATCAAGCCTTTAACATCTCTGACCCCAAACCCAGAAACATACATAAAGCCAGCGTCTGCGACCGTCTGTTGCATCACGCCATTTACAAGATTCTCTACCCCTTCTTTGATAAAACCTTCATAGCCGATTCTTTCTCGTGTCGTCTAAACAAGGGTACACACAAAGCTCTCAATAGATTTCATTCATTTGCCCACAAAGTCAGCCAGAACAAGACTAAAACCTGCTGGGTGTTAAAATGTGACATCAAAAAATTCTTTGCCAATATTGATCACAGTATTTTACTAAATATATTAGCTGAATACATACCTGATGAAGATATTTTATGGTTGTTGAAACAAGTCGTAGCCAGTTTTGAAACCAAGCCCAATGCCGGCTTACCTTTAGGCAATTTGACCTCCCAGCTCCTAGTCAATATCTACATGAACAAATTTGACCAGTTTGTTAAGCATAAACTCAAATTCGGATACTATATTAGGTATGCTGATGATTTTGCCATATTGTCAGACAGCCAAAAACAGTTGGAAGATCTTATCCCAAAGATACAAAACTTTCTCGTTGAAGAACTTAAACTCGCTCTTCATCCCAACAAAATCTTTATCAAAACCTTAAATTCAGGCATAGATTTTCTGGGCTGGGTGCATTTTACAGACAATAGAGTTTTGAGGACTAGCACCAGGAGGAGGATGATGAAAAAAGTTCGAAAAAACCCAAAAGTGGAGGCGACAAATTCTTATTTGGGATTGTTGGGGTGGGGGAATACTTATGGGGTCAGAAATAAAATAATTAAGGCCAGTTTTGGTTGACCGCCGGAGTTTGGTTTTTAAGAAAATTAGAAACTAGATTTTCAGCTTCGGGTTCGGAAGAAACCCAGTGGATGGTTTTATCTTTTTTAAACCAAGTCATTTGGCGGCGAGTATAGCTTAATGTATTTTTTGTGATTGATTCTTGGACTTTAGTTAAGTTTATTTTATTTTCAAAAAAATTCTTAAATTCATGATAGCCGATACTCTGCATAACCGGTGAATTCCAGGATTGATGTTTAATAAGTCGTCGGACTTCGTCAATTAAGCCATCCTTAATCATGTTATTCGTTCGAGATCTGATTTTATCTTCTAATTCTGTTTTTGACACAGCCAGGCCAATTTTTAAGGTCTCAAAAAGAACTGGACCTTTTTTTCTTTGTTCCGAAAATTTTCTAGCGGTCTGATATATAACTTCCAGCGCCCTGATTATTCGTCTTTTATTATAAGGCCCTGTAATATTGGCGGCTTCCGGATCTTTTTTTTGCAGTTCTTTATAAAGTTCAGCGGGATCATGGCCGGCTAATTTATGCCTTAAAACTAGATCAGGTGGAACTTGAGGCAGCCCCCAGTTTTCTAAAACGGCTTTTAAGTAAAGCGCGGTGCCGCCGACTAAAAATGGAATTTTGCCCCGAGCTAAAACCTCAGCTATTTTTTGAATGGCTAAAATCTTGTAATCCGAAAGTGTAAAGTCCTCTTTAGGGTCAACGAAGTCAATTAGATGATGGGGAACAGTTCCCACCATGTAGATTCTCTGATTGCTAATAGTTAGCCAGTGGCCGGTTGGTTTGGCGGTGCCGATATTTAACTCTTTATAGATTTGCCGCGAATCCGCCGAAATTATCTCGCCATTGAATTTGCGAGCCAGTTTGACAGCTAAATCAGTTTTACCCGAAGCAGTTACACCCAGTATCACAATAATTTTTGGCAATTGTTCCATTTAATTAAATCGGAGGGCGCGCGCCCTCCGATGGTTTAATTAATTATTTTATCTTGGGTTTCTTGAATTATTTTTTCTATCATTTCGGTGATTTTTATTTCACCGAGGTCGCCTTTGGCGCGCTGGCGCAGGGATAGCGTGTTATTTTTTTCTTCTTTTTCTCCCACTATGGCGATGTAAGGAATTTTTTGGGTTTCGGCTTCGCGGATTTTTTTGCCGATGGTGTCGTTGCGGTCGTAAATTTCTGTTCGGATATTTTCGGCTTCCAGATTATCAGCAATTTTTTGGGCATAATCATTCAATTTGTCGCTTATCGGCAAGATAGCCACTTGAACCGGCGAGAGCCACAACGGCAAAGCGCCGTTAAAATGTTCCAACAGAATGGCCAAATATCTTTCAATAGAACCCATGATGGCGCAATGAATCATCACCAGTCGTTCTTTTTCACCTTGCTCATTGACGCAAGTAAGGTCAAATCTTTCCGGCAGGTTCAGATCCAGTTGAATCGTCGCCACCTGCCACTCGCGTTCCAAAGAATCATGGGCGATAAAATCAATTTTGGGCCCGTAGAAAGCGGCTTCGCCCAAAACCTCGGGGGCCTTTACTTTTTTTTCTTTAGCAATTTCACGCAGTTGGTTCTCGGCTGATTGCCACATCTCCGCCGTACCTAGATATTTTTCTTTATTTTTAGGATCGTGAAAAGATAAGCGGATGGTTAAATCAAAACCAATTATTTTATAAAATTCTTCAATAATATCCCAGATCTTCAAGAATTCTTCTTTAACCTGGCTTTTGCGGCAGAAGACATGGGCGTCGTCTATGGTTATAGCCCGCACCCGGGCGAGACCGTTGAGTTCGCCAGTTTGTTCGTCGCGGTATTGTTTGGTGGTGGAAGCGTAGCGTTGGGGCAGATCGCGCCAACTGTGCGGCTTGCGATCAAAAATTTGAATGTGATGCGGGCAATTCATTGGTTTCAGCGCCAGCAAATGCCCTTCACGGGTTTTTATTTGAAAAAGCTCATCTTTGAATTTATCCCAGTGGCCGCTTTTTTCGTAGAGGTCTTTTTTGGTTAAATGGGGAATGTCCACTTGTTGGTAGCCGTGTTTTTTTCGCAATTGCCACACAAAATCATCCAAAAGATTTCTAATAATCGTTCCTTTGGGCGTCCACAAGGGCAAGCCGCTGCCCACCAAGTCGGAAAAACAAAAAAGATCCAATTCCTGCCCTAGTTTTTTATGATCGGGTTTCATAGAAGTGATATGGGACATGTGACAAGCGACATGGATTTAGTTTATCTCAATTTAGCATAATTTCTTGTCTCGTGTCACTGGTTGCTTGTCGCTAAAAGTTTGGCTTCATTACATATTAATTTTAAGGCCTCATCTCGGATTTGAACTTGGCCGCGCACCAAAACCATAATGTCGTTTTTCCACAGCGCCGAATTTTTTTCAAACGCCTCGGGGAAAATAACCACCTCAATCTCGCCGGTAAAATCCTTTAACTGCGCGAAAGCCATCTGTTTGCCCGATTTAGTTATTATTTTTTTAAAATTATTGATTATGCCGCCCACTGTCACATTTCGTTGCGAAGCCAACAGATCTTTTATGGGTTTAGTTTTTTTCTCCAGTTCTTCTTTAAATTGGTTGAGCGGATGAGAACTTACATACAGCCCCAAGAGTTCTTTTTCCCAAGCCAATTTTTCCGGCGGCGCGGCGGGCGGGGCTTCTTTTAATTTTAACGAAGGTGTTGCGCCGATGGCGTCAAAAATACTGGTTTGATTGGCTAGGCGGGCTTGTTTTGATTCTTTGGAAAATTGAAGCAGGGTATCCATATTTACAATCAATTGGTTTCTTTCACCGAGCGCGTCCAGCGCGCCCGATTTGGTTAAGGCCTCCAGCGATTTTTTATTTAAATCCTTGGAATCCACTCGGCTTAACAGATCGGCGATATTTTTGTAAGCGCCGCTTTTTTGCCGTTCGGCGATAATCGCCGCCACCACATTGGCGCCGACATTTTTTATGGTTTCCAAACCAAAGCGAATAATCTCGCCGTTGAGCGTAAAATCATTAAAACTTTCGTTAATATCGGGCGGCAAAACCCGCAGGCCCATGCGCTGGCATTCGTTAATCATTTCGGCGATTTTTTCTATATCGCCCGATTCAGCCGTTAAAATCGCCGTCATATATTCGTGTGGAAAATTGGCTTTGGCGTAGGCGGTTTGATAAGCCACTCGGCCGTAACTGGCCGCGTGGGCCTTGTTAAAACCGTAAGCGGCAAAGGGTTCTATTTGTCTCCACAGTTCTTGCGCCTTGGTTTCGGCCATACCATTAGCAACACAGCCCTCCAGAAATTTGCTTTTTTGTTCCTCCATTTCTTTAGGAATTTTTTTGCCCATGGCTTTTCTTAATTTATCGGCTTCCAGCCAAGAGTAGCCGGCCAAATTTATGGCGATCATCAACACATCGTCTTGATAAGTGATAATGCCGTAGGATTGATCCAAAATATCTTTCATTCTTTCATCAAAAAAAGAAACCAGTTGGGGATTGTGTTTTCGGCGAATATATTCGGGTATGAATTCCAAAGGGCCGGGGCGGTAGAGCGCCACCATGGCGTTGATGTCGTGAATTGTTGTCGGTTTTAGGTCTTTAATATATTTAGTCATGCCGTCGCCGTTTAACTGAAACAAACCGGCGGTCTCGCCTTTGGCCAATAATTGAAAGGTTTTGGGATTATCCAATGGAATATTTTCTATATCAATTTCAATATTTTTATGTTGTTTAACCAGTTTGACGGCGTTAGCTAGAATGGCCAGATTTCTTATTCCCAGAAAATCAAATTTTAATAAACCGGCGTCTTCCACCGAATGCATATCGTATTGAGTGATAACTCGACCGCCTTTGGGATCCAATTGCAACGGCACATATTCGGTTAACGGCTTGGGTCCGATAACCACGCCGGCGGCATGAACCGAAATATGGCGCGCGCCGCCCTCCATTTTTTTGGCCTGGTCTATTATTTGCTTAACATCGGATTCGTTTTGGTACATTTCATTCAGTTCCGGATTTATTTTTAGCGCTTGATCAATGGTCATGGGAAAGCCCTGCGAACCCAAGGGAATGACTTTGGCGATTTTATCGCCGGTGGCATAGGGCTGGCCGAGCGCGCGGGCGACATCGCGCACGGCGGCGCGCGCCATCATGGTGCCGAAAGTGCCGACTTGAGCCACATGGTCGGGGCCGTATTTTTGTCGGGCGTACTCAATCATTTCGTCGCGGCGGTTATCGGCAAAATCCATATCAATATCCGGCGGCGAAGGCCGATCGGGATTTAAAAACCTTTCAAACGGAATTTTATATTTTAACGGATCTATTTTGGTAATGCCGGTTAAATAAGTGGTCAGCGAACCGGCCACCGAGCCCCGTATATTATTCAAAATTCCGTTTCTTTGAGCGTAATCAATCAAGTCCGCCACCACCAAAAAATAAGGAGCGTAACCCTTTTTTTGAATTATTTTTAATTCGTAATCCAATCGGTTGGAATATTCTGGGGTTGTTTCTAAACCTCTTTTAGAAAAACCGGCCAGGGCGATTTTTCTTAACTCTTGATCCGGGGTAACGCCTTCGGGCAATTTGAAATCCGGAAAAGTCCAGTGGCCTAAATCAAGTTCTATATTTACTCTTTGGGCGATGATATTGGTGTTTTCAATGGCCGAAATATATTCGGGCAGGAGTTGTTCCATTTCCGTTTGGGACATCATAGCCAGATTTACGCCTTTCATAGAAAAACGATCGCTGTCGCCCACATGCGAGCCGGTTCCGACCGAAAGCAAAATATCCTGGGCTTCGGCGTCTTCGGGTTTAATATAATGAACATCATTGGTGGCCACCAATTTGGCGCCGGTTTTTTCCGAAAGATAATGCAGGGTTTGGTTGACGGCCTCCTGGTCAACTTGAATTTTATGCGGCATGATTTCCATAAAAAAATTATCGCGGCCAAAAACTTCCTGATATTTATGAATGAGCTGTTCGGCCTCGTCAATTTTTCTTGTCTGAATTTTTTTGGAAATTTCGCTATTGGAACAACCCGAGAGCGCTATCAAGCCACTCGCGTGGCGTTTTAATAAATCCCGGTCCACTCTGGGCTTATAGTAAAAGCCCTCCAAGTTGGCCGCCGTTATTATTTTTAAGAGGTTATAATAACCCTCGGCGTTCTCGGCCAGCACCGTTAAGTGGTAGCGCTTGTCGTCAATGTTGGCGCGTTTGTTGTGGAGGCCGTCGTAAGCCACATACAACTCGCAACCAATTATCGGTTTTATTCCCGCCTTCTTGGCTTTTTTATAAAACTCCAAAGCGCCGTACATGGCGCCGTGATCCGTCAACGCCAGTGCGTCCATTTCTAATTCTTTAGCGCGCTTAATCAAATCATCAATTTTAGCCAAGCCGTCTAAAAGAGAATAGTGGCTATGAACATGGAGATGAGTAAAACGGGAGGACATAATTTTAAGTTTGTTAGTTTGCTAGTTTCGCTTCGCTGTCAGTTTGAATTATAAACTGATTAACTGATCAACTAAAGCGTAGCGTAACTAATTCAGTGTATCAGAACCAAAATTTTTTATCCTATCGGTTTGCGAAACCGATAGAAGCAGTAACTTCTAATAATACAGCGATCGCTTTATTATTAGAAAGTTGTGTTTGTCCCAGTTTGCCTAAAATATCGGTTTTTGTTATTGTTATTATCATTGTAAAATTGATTGAAGTGGCAGCGGTCATGGTCCGCCTTCGCTAAAGTTTCGGCGGGACACATGTTTTTAACTGCTCACTTCGTTCACAGAAAAACATGGGAGTACCGCGAGGCCGAAGAACAAAATCAAAACAAGGGCATAGGCGCAGCCATTTGGGTTTGAAAAAACTCAACTTGGTTAAGTGCGCCAAATGCGGCCGTGAAAATATTCCGCATACGGTTTGTTATAATTGCGGCGTCTATAAAGGCAGACAGGTTGTGGATGTGATGGCGAAATTATCCAAGAGAGAAAAGAAAGAAAAAGAAAGACAACTTTCGGCTAAAAGTCAAAAGTAAAATTATGGCCCCATAAAAGAACTCGGGGTTCTCACGGGGCGGGTATTTTTAACTAATCACTTCGTTCTTATAAAAATATGGCCAATAGACACCTCTCACGATCAATCGCCATGCAGAGTTTGTACGAATGGGATTTTAGGGGGCAGGACAGTTCCAAACTTGACGAAATAATCGCCCAAAGCGCTAAAGAATTTGGGCCCGGCATGGAGAATGATGGTTTTATCCGCCAGCTTATTGACGGTATAATTTCGCATTTGTCTAAAATCGATCAGGTTATTGTTAAAGCCGCGCCGGAGTGGCCGATTGAGCAAATTACCATGGTGGATAGGAATGTTTTGCGTTTGGGAATTTTTGAATTGTTGTTTGGCGACTATAAAGAAGTTCCGCCCAAGGTGGCTATTAACGAGGCCATTGAACTGGCTAAAACATTTGGCGGCGAATCATCGGGCAAATTTGTGAACGGCGTTTTGGGGACAATCTATCGCGAAATCGGCGAGCCGCTTAAAGATGATACATCAAAGTCAAAGCAGGAGGAAATAAATGACCAAGTTAAAAGTTCAAATGACAAATCAAGCACAAATGTCCAATGACAAAATTTGGATTTTGGACTTAGAAATTTATTTATCATTTGGATTTTGTAATTTGGAATTTGGCAAATGGAACATTTGAAGAAGTTGGAGGATGCGTTGGGGGTTGTTTTTAAAAATAAAAATCTTTTAAAGCAAGCCCTAATCCATCGCTCCTGGTTAAACGAAAATCCGGAAAGCAAATTAGAAAATAACGAGCGCCTGGAATTTTTGGGCGACGCTGTTTTGGAATTGGTGGTGACGGAACATCTTTATAATAATTATCCCAATCCCGAAGGCGAGTTAACCAACTGGCGCGCGGCTTTGGTTAATTATCAAAATTTGGCGCAAGTCGCCGGGGGTCTGGGTATTAATGAATTTTTAATGCTGTCTCGGGGCGAGAGTAAAGACACCGGCCGCGCCCGCCAGGTTATTTTAGCCAATACTATGGAGGCCTTAATCGGCGCGGTTTACTTGGATCACGATTATAAGACGGTTCAAAAATTTGTTAAAGAAAATGTGTTGTCCGGTTTGGATTACATTATAAAAAATAATCTTTACAAAGACGCCAAGAGTTCGTTTCAGGAAAAGTCGCAAGAAAAACACGGCATTACCCCGATATATAAAGTTATTGAAGAAACCGGTCCCGACCACGATAAAATTTTTACGGTAGGCGTTTATTTGGAAAATAATTTAGCCGGCCAAGGCCAAGGACCTTCCAAACAGGAAGCCGAACAAAAAGCGGCCGAAGACGCTTTGGGCAAATAAAATTACTTCAAATATTATAAAAATCCAGAATATTTTATAATATTTTGGATTTTTTTGTTAAAATATAAGTATGCATCTTTCTCGTTTGGAACTTCACGGATTCAAATCATTCGCCAAGAAAACCATTTTGGATTTTCCCAAAGGTCTTACTGTTATCGCCGGACCGAATGGTTCAGGCAAATCCAATATAGTGGACGCCGTAAGGTGGGCTTTAGCGGAACAGAGCGTTAAAAATCTTCGCGGCAAAAAAGGCGAGGACTTGATTTTTTATGGTTCGGACGCTCGCCATGCTTTGGTTCAGGCCAGTGTGGCCATGGCTTTTAATATGTCCGGTGACACAAAGGGTAACCCTTCGTTAACGAAGGGTTACCCTTTGTTGGAATTTGCGGAGGTGGTTTTAGAGCGGGTTGTTTCCAAGGGAGGGGAAAATAATTATTTATTAAACAACCGCAAAGTGCGGTTGTCGGATTTCGAGGAATTTTTGTCCCAGACAAGAATAGGCGATAGTTCCTTTCGGGTTTTGTCACAGGGCCTATCGGATAAGTTATTAAACTTAAGCCCGAAGGAGTTTCGGGGCTTTGTGGAAGAAGCAGCGGGCGTAAAGGAATATCAAGATAAAAAATATCAAGCCCGGTTAAAAATTAAAAACACCCAAGATAATTTGGCCAAGATATCGGCTATATTGGCGGAAATGTCGCCCCAGTTAAAAAACTTAAAAAGAGAAAAAGAAAAACTGCTTAAAAAAGAGGCCTATCTAACCGAACTCAAATATCTCTCGCAAAAATTTTTCGGATCAAGATATTGGGCTCAAATGGCGCAGGAAAAAAAACTTTCCGAAAAAACCCAGGTCTTAAAACAGCAATTAAACCCACTGGCGGCCGAGGTTAAAAAACTGCGGGAAGGATTGTTTTCTTTTGATAAAAAAACGGAATTTAATTCCGAGATTGCGCATTTATCGGCTGAAATCAGGGGGGTAGAGCAAGAAGATAATAAACTCTCCCGAGAGATTATTGGCCAAGAAGGAAAAAT
>ERZ1292629.1821-Hain-H43-01um-R1-1821-length-19613-cov-6_pt1 | contig 19613 bp, 16 predicted proteins | sample MGYA00564399_ERZ1292629 | MGnify/ENA primary metagenome ERZ1292629 (study PRJEB36523, sample SAMEA6512636) | groundwater metagenome | collected 2019-01-08 | study: AquaDiva: Metagenomics assemblies of 32 groundwater samples | reverse complement strand
ATAAATTTCCAAAGGGAATGAGAGTTGAATTTTATATGGATTCTCAGCTTGCATATTCTCAATTGGTCGGAAGATATAAAGTAAAAAACCCTACCTTAAGAGATATGCTTTTTGATATTAGAGGTAAAGAGCAAGTCTTAGGATTTAACACAATTTATGCACACGTACCAAGAGAGAAAAACAAGAAAGCTGATACCTTAGTAAACATGGCTCTTGATTTTATAATATAAGTCAAAATGAATATTCCTGCCTTTGAAACACGAGAGAAAAAACACGAATACCCTATTTTAATAGTCGATAAGTTAGGGATTTTGGGTAAAGCTCTAGCTACCCAAATATCACAAGAATCATTGGTAATTTTTGTAAGTGGTAAAACATTGGAAAACGATAATGTTATCCATATCCCCTATGTTAAAAAAATTCCTACAATTCCAGATAACACTTACTCCCACATTTTTATAATAGACGAGTATGGGATAATTTCAAAAGAGTTTATATCATCATTTATTAAAAAAGCAAAACATGATAATTCAGTAATTACACTTGCTATAAATATTAATTTAATAACAGAAGATTATATCTATAGTTATATCTCATCATATGAAAAGGCCAAAGTTGTGGTTACTGGTGACATTTTTGCAAATAATATTATTTATGATTCAAAAACATACATCAATGAATTTATTAACTCAATAATAAAAAATAATAAGATAGATATTCCAGGGGATGGAACTGCATTAACTAATCCTGTTTATTTTGACGATGTTGTAACAGCAGCACTTCAAGCAGGTTTTATAGAAAGTGAAGATAATAGGGTATTTTTTGCATATCCGAGTAAGAAATTTAGTTTAATGTCTCTAGCTCATATATTTCAAAAAAAAGACCCTTTTGTAAAAATAGATTTTGTAAAAAACCAAAAATTAAAAAAAGAAAAATTAGAGCTATCGCTAAATGGAAAATATTTATTAGAAGAAAATTATGACTTAGAATCTAAAATTAAAAAACTAGATTTAGCAAAAAAAGAGGTTGAAGAAGTAAAAAGGGAAGTAGAAAAAAATAATTCTTCTTCAAGATTTAATCTTTCAACTATTTTCTCAGGCATACTTCTTACTTTAATATTTTTCTTTATTTTGCCATTAATTTTTACATTTTCCTTTTTAGGTATTGGTGGTTTTTTTGCAAAAGACTTAATCTCTTCAATCGAAAGTCAGGACTTATCAAGAGCAAAAGTATCGGCAGTTAGTGCACATAAATTTTTTAATCTGGCAAAAGAATCCTTTGTACTTTTACAAAGACAAGCAGAAATATTAGGACAAGAAAAAAGCTTGTTGTTTTTGTCAGACAAAATAAATCAAGGAATTGAGGTTTCCTACACGGCATCAAGTTTACTTAATAGTTTTCAAAACTTAAAAAATATTATCTCAGCAAAAAATGGTAGTGAAGTTGAATTTATGAAAGCATTAGATGATTTTAAAAATGCACTTGTTGTTTATCAGAAGGAGAAAAAACAAGGTATTATCCCAAAAGAAATTGATAATAAACTAAATGATTTAATTTCATTTGCATCATCAACTATTGACGTTTGGCCACAGGTGATTGGATTTAACGGAGAAAAAACTTATTTAGTTTTATTGCAAAATAATATGGAGTTAAGACCAGGTGGGGGATTCATTGGATCGTTTGCAATCTTAAAAGTAGATAATGGAAAGGTTAAAGATTTTAAAATTCTAGATGTTTACGATGCAGATGGTCAGCTAAAAGGTCACGTGGAGCCACCATTTCCTATAAGAAGATATCTTCCATCGGTTCACTGGTATTTAAGGGATAGTAACTTCGATGTAGATTTTTCAAAGTCAGCAATAGCTTCGGCAGTATTTTTAAATACTGAAATGCGTCAAAGAGTTGATGGAGTAATTGGAGTTGATCTTTCTTTTGTTAAAAATTTACTCAATGCAATTGGTCCTGTTAAGGTTTTAGATTACAATGAAACCATAACTGCAGATAATTTATTTACAATAACAAACTATTATGTAGAAAAAGACTTTTTCCCTGGATCAACTAAAAAGAAAGATTTCTTAAGGTCTTTATACGCCTCAATTAATCTAAAACTTGCTCAAGAAAAAAATATTTCTTATCTAAACATCTTAAATGCGTTAACAAAATCAATTTACGAAAAACATATTATATTTGCCTTTAATGATGTTTCAATGCAATCTTTATTCTCTGTTAATGGGTTTGGCTCAACTATAACTGATAACAGAAAGAGCGATAAGACAATTGTAAATGATATAGTTGGGATTAACGAAGCAAATTTATCGGCAAACAAAGTTAACTATTTTATTACAAGAAGTCTTTTACAAAACTCAACCATAGCAAATGATGGGAGTATAAGTGAGCAGGTTAAAGTAAGTATAAAAAATGATGCAAATAAGTCTTTAGGAAAGAACGGTTTTTATAAAAATTACTTAAGAATTATTACTCCCTTTGGATCAACTTTGACTGCAGTTAAGATTGATGGTAAAGAACAGAAAATTGTAGAGCCAATTAAAGACCCTATTGTTTATGAAAAGAAAACCTTTGTCCCTCCAACTGGACTTGAAGTAAATAAAGAAGATCAAAATGGTAAAACAATTTATGGTTTTTTGGTAAATATAGATGCGCAAACTCTTAAAACAATTGAAGTTAATTATAAACTAGCACAAAAACTTGATCTAAAAAAACCTTCTTTTGAGTATAGTTTAAAAATTTTTAAACAACCTGGAGTTGAGAATATACCATACTCTTTCACCCTAAACCTTAGTGATGGTCTTTCTGCAATTAATTTACCAAATGGGGCAAAAACAATTGACAAAAAAATAATTTTTTCAAAAGATCTTAAAAGAGATATTGAGTTAAATATTGCCTTGGCAAAATAATTTAAACAGCGTGTTTACTTGGGATATTTTGTCTTTTGAGGTTTAAAAAATATTATTTACCTTTTACTTGTGGATTAGTCTTTGCTCCTACTTGATTTAATCTGTCTACAGACATGTGTCCAGGCTGAGCTCTAAATGGAAGCCCATTTTTACCTAAACCTCTTACTGTTGCAATGTAAGGCACGCCGCTAATGGTTCCTGTTTGTAAATCAACGTGGGTTAGCTTAGATCTTCCCATTCCTTTTTCTGAATTATTTCCTGCCATAGTCTGTGAATTATATCATACTGTATCATCTACTTGTCAACCTTGATAAAATTTAGGAATCAAAGTAAAATCAAAGCTAATGGATAAAGCATATAATCATAAAGACGTAGAGCAGAAAATTTATAAACTTTGGGAAGAAAAAGGTTATTTTAAACCTGAAGTAAATCCTAAAGGAAAACCATATTCAATAATTTTACCTCCACCTAATGCAAATGCACCACTTCACTTTGGTCATGCAATGTATGTGATAGAAGATATTTTAATTAGGTTTCATAGAATGTTAGGCGATAAAACCCTATGGGTTCCAGGTGCCGATCATGCTGGTTTTGAAACGCAATTTGTCTTTGAGAAAAAACTGCAAAAAGAAGGCAAGTCTAGGTTTGATTTTGATAGGGAAACTTTGTATCAAATGATCTGGGAATTTGTTCAAAGCAATAGGCCAATTATGGAAGGTCAACTAAAAAGACTTGGTTTTTCTCTTGATTGGAGTAGGAAAAAGTTTACGATGGATAAGGATATCGTGCGAATTGTTTATAAAACGTTTAAAAAACTTTATGATGATGATTTAGTTTATAGAGCAGAGAGATTAGTTAATTATTGCACGTACGATGGAACAAGTTTTTCTGATTTAGAAGTAGTTTATGAAGAAAGACAAAACCCTCTTTATTATATTAAATATGGCCCTTTAGTTTTAGCTACAACAAGGCCAGAAACTAAGTTTGGTGATACAGCCGTAGCTGTAAATCCTAATGATAAGAGATATAAGGAATATGTTGGTAAGGAAATTGAGATAGAAACAGTTTTAGGCAAGTCAAAAATAAAAGTAGTTGCTGATAAGTTTGTAGATATGGAATTTGGAACAGGAGTGGTAAAAATAACTCCAGCCCATGATTTTGATGATTTTGAAGTAGCACAAAGACATAATCTACCTTTAGTTCGCGTCATTAACTACGATGGCACCCTAAATGAAAAAGCAGGTAAGTTTAAGGGTTTATATGTAAGACAAGCAAGAAAACAGATTATTGAAGAAATGCAGGCTAAAGGTTTAGTTGAAAAAATTGATGAGAACTATACCCATAGAATTGGCCTTTGTTATAAATGCAAAAACCCAATTGAACCACTTCCTTTGGAGCAATGGTTTGTAAAAATGCAACCATTAGCAAAACCAGCCATAGCTGCAATTAAAGCTAAGAAAATAAAAATGTATCCCTCAAGACATACAAAAACTTCTTTGCAATTTTTAGAAAACATTAGAGATTGGAATATATCTAGGCAAATAGTTTGGGGGATTAGGATACCTGCTTTTAAATGTGATGACTGCAACACGTGGAATGTTACAGAAGGAGAAATTCGGGATAAATGCGGGAAATGCTCGGGAAATAATTTGACACAAGATCAAGATACCTTTGACACATGGTTTTCTTCAGGGCAATGGCCATTTGCAACACTTATGTCGTTAGGGGAAGGGGAGTTTAAAACTTTTTATCCAACATCAGTAATGGAAACAATGTATGACATTTTACTTTTCTGGGTAGCTAGAATGATAATGCTTTCCTTATATGTAAACAAAGAGATTCCTTTTAAAGACATAGCTTTACATGGAATGGTTAAAGACCCCCTTGGTAAAAAAATGAGCAAAAGTAAAGGGAATGTTGTTAATCCGCTTGAAATGGTAGATCAATATGGAGCAGATTCAGTTAGATTTGCTCTTGTCTACGGAACAGCTTTTGGTAATGATCAAGCTTTATCTTATCCAAAACTTGATGCAATGCGTAAGTTTACAAATAAGCTTTGGAATATGGCAAGGTTTATAGAGTTTAAAGCAGATGGTAAGCTAAATCCATCTAGCCTTAGCTTTGAAGAGCTTGAAAAAACAGCCAAGAACGAAAAAGATCGGGAAATGGTTAAAAAAACCAAGGATTTAGCAAAAGATGTAACCAGGTTACTTGAAAGATATGATTTTAACCACGCAGCTCAAAACCTTTATGAATTTACATGGCATGAGTTTGCAGATATCTATATTGAAGATGTCAAAGAAAGAGTAGATAAAGACTCTTTTAGTGTATTATCAAGTTTATACTTAATTACACTTAAACTACTTCATCCTTTCATGCCTTTTATTACTGAGGAGATTTATGAAAGATTATGGAAAAGAGAGGATCATTTAATAATTTCCCCTTGGCCAATAAAGTAGGGGAGAACTGCCTATGAAAGAAAGTAAAAAAACAACAGCGAAGCTAGAATTCCCGAATATTTACCGAACTATTACCGAAAAGATACATTTTAAACCTTCAGTTAAATTAAGCAAATTCTATGCATACGCATCAATTGTCTTAACATTTATTGTTGTAATTTTACTCTTAGGATTGATGGTTTTTGTAAGTTTTGAATTTGGCCAAAATTTCACAAAATACCAGAATTTACACGTACAAAGACAAGATTTAAAAAGTAAAATTAATTTTTGGAACTCAGTTGCAGAAAAATATGATGGATATCCAGATGCATATTTAAACTTAGCTAATCTATATTTTCAGTTAAATGATTTTGAAAATGCCAAAAAATACGTTTATAAGGCTTTGCTTTTAAATCCAGATTTAGATAAAGCGTTAGTTTTAGAGGAAAAGTTAAAAAGAAAAGATTATTGACCTTCAGCAGGTTTTTCTTCACTAGGTGCTTCTTGACCTTCAGCTTGTCCTTCAGGAGCTTGACCTTCTGTTGGCGTCTCGCCTTCAGCTGTTTCAGTTGAGGCGGCCTCAGCTGCTGCTGCTTCTTCTGCTGCTTGTTCTGCAGCTTCTTTTGTAACTAATTCAGCAATCTTAGATACTACTTGGTTTGGATCAGTAAGAACAGTTACTTCTTGATTTACTTTAAGATCAGAAACAATAATTTGATCGTCAATATTTGTTAAATGTTCTACATTTACTTCAACTTTTTCTGGAAGATCGCTTGGAAGTGCTTCAACTTCGATTTCAGAAAGAATATTCATTAGAATTCCAACTTTTTCTGTAACTGCTTTTGGCTCACCAATAATTTCAAGTGGAATATTGGCTTTAACTTTTTCCTTAAGGTTTACTTTGAAAAAGTCTGCATGAAGATATTCACCTCTAAAGTTTTTATAAACATTTTGAATTAAAACTGGAATAGTTGTTCCTTCAAGGTCTAAATCAACTAATCCTGTTTCACCGGTTTGTGCATAAACATTGCTAAATTCGCTTGTAGGAAGTTGAACTGCTGTGGATTTTATATCTTTTCCGTAGACATTAGCTGGTAAAACACCATCTCTTCTAAGTTTCTTAACATCTTTTCCTAAAACTTTTCTTTTCTCAACTTTTAGCTTTTCGTGCTTCATAGAAATTAATTCTAACCTAAACAGTATCCAAACGCAAGTATGGTATTATAAGCTGTAACTATGAGGATATTAGGAATAGACCCTGGGATTGGTAGATGTGGTTGGTCAATTTTAGATAGTAAGGGCCAAGTAATGACGGCTAAAAACTTTGGCTGTATAGAAACCTTTAATGATAAAAAAATTGAAGAAAGACTTGAGGTTGTTTATAAAGAAATAACAAAATTAATAAAAAAATATTCACCAGATGTAATGGCTATAGAAGAGTTGTTTTTTGGTAACAATGCTAAAACAGCGTTTATGGTTGGTGAAGCAAGAGGCGTAATCCTTCTTTGTGCCTCAGAAAGTAATCTACCAGTCTCAATTTATAATCCATTAGAAATAAAAATGGCTTTAACTGGTTATGGCAAGGCTCAAAAAGCACAAGTTGGGCAAATGGTAAAAGTATTATTAAAGCTAAAATCAGTTCCAAAGCCAGATGATACTACTGATGCGCTTGCAGTTTCCATAACCCATGCTTTTAGTGAGAAAATACAAAAAATAGGCAAATAGCTTATGCTATAATCATCTAGATTATGATCGGATTCCTCAAAGGAAAAATTGAAATTCTGCAAAGGCCATTTGTTTTAATTGATGTAAATGGAGTTGGCTACAAAGTATTAGTCTCAGAAAATGTTTATAAAAAGCTAACTACCAGTGAAAATATAAAGATTTATACATATACTTATGTCCGTGAAGATGCCCTAGATCTTTTTGGGTTTTTAGAGCTTGAAGACTTAACTCTTTTTGAAAATTTAATCACAGTTTCAGGTATAGGACCTAAAACCGCTTTAAATATTTTTTCCTTTGGTGAAAGAAAAGATATAACTGAAGCAATTATTAAAGGTGATGTATCTTTTTTTACTTCAGTCCCACGTCTTGGTACAAAAAATGCTCAGAAGATAATAATTGAACTTAAAAATAAAATGGGATCAAATCAGCAAATTGATTTATCAGGCAAAGATTTTGCAGAAAATATCCAAGTAATTGAAGCTTTAAAAGGATTTGGCTTTACGGTAGCTGAATCTCAGAAAGCTTTAAGGGAGATAAAAGGAGAAGGTTTATCGCTAGACCAGAAGATAAAAATGGCATTAAAATTAATTGGATCAAGATAATATGGTAAAAGTAAAAAAACAGCAAGAAAAAGAGATAGTTGAAGAAGAAGTTTTATTTACCTCACTACGTGCATCTAGCTGGGATGATTTCTATGGTCAAAAACAAGTTAAGCAATCAATTAATATCGCTATCTCTGCTGCTAAAAAAAGAAAAGAATCAATTGAGCATGTTTTGTTGTATGGTCCTCCTGGACTTGGTAAAACAACCCTTTCTCATTTAATAGCAAAAGAAATGAATGTAAACATAAGAGTAACCAGTGGTCCAGCAATAGAAAGAGCTGGGGATTTGGCTTCAATCTTAACTAATTTAGAAAAAGGAGACATCTTATTTATCGATGAGATTCACAGACTAAACAAAGTAGTTGAAGAAACACTCTATCCAGCCATGGAAGACTATGCTTTGGATATTGTTATAGGCAAAGGACCAAGCGCTAGGACTTTAAGGTTAGATCTTCCCCAGTTTACAATCATTGGTGCAACTACAAGAATTGGTCTTATGTCAGCGCCTTTAAGAGACAGATTTGGTGTGGTTCATAGACTTTCTTTTTATGAGCCAAAAGAGCTTGAGGAAATAATTAAAAAAGCTGCAGCAAAACTAAATGTTCCAATTGATAGTGATTCAATTGTAGAGATTGCAAAAAGAGCAAGAGGAACACCAAGGATAGCTTTAAAACTTTTAAAAAGAGCAAGAGACTTTGTTCAGGTAAAAGCTGATGGAAAATTGGTTAAAGAGCTGATTAAAGAAGCACTGGATTTATTAGAGGTAGATGAGGTTGGTCTTGATGCATCTGATACAAGATATTTAAATGCAATTATTCAAAAACATGGAGGTGGACCAGTTGGAATTGAGACTATTGCCTCAACCATAAGTGAGGATATAGGAACTATTGAGGAGGTAATTGAGCCATATTTAATGCAAATAGGTTTTTTAAAAAAGACAGCAAGAGGAAGAACTGCAACTAATGCTGCCTATAAGCATTTAAAACTAAAAATCTCTAAAACTTCTCACCAGGACAAGCTAATCTAGTTTGACAAAAGATAAGCTTATTGATATAGTTTGCTCTTGTGTCAAATACGCTAGAAACTTTAAAGACAACGCATGGAAATTTTGAAGCTTTTATAAGAGGTGGAGGTAGATTTATAGATGTCGTTAGTGATAATGGGCATGCAGAGACTTTAGATGGTTGCACAGCAATGGATGCTTTAGAAAGAAGAAGACGCTTTGCACAAGGTCTTGTTAGTTTATCGCAAACAAGAGTAAGACGTTTAACAACAATAGCCTCAGTTTTAGGAGTAGCATCAGGACTTGCTACTAGAAACCCACAAAGAATTGCTCAAGGAATAGCTGGACTTGGAGTAAGTGGTATTTTATATAAAGCAAAACCTTATTTTCAAGAAAGGGCAGATATAGCAGGAATTAGTCAGGAAGCTATAGAAATTGCCAGAAGATAATTATCTACCCCTTTGTCTAGTATCACCCTTATTTGTTCTTCTTGGTCTTGGGCCATCTTTTGTTCCTTGTTCATATACTCCATGCTCTGTAACATAAAAAACTCTACTTTTAAGCCTAGCTGCGGTATGACTGGGAAGCGCAGAAAATAATACTTCTTCTATCTCTGGGCGTGTTGCAGGAGTATTTCCATGAAAATCAGGTCCTGGATGAACAGGAATTGGGGGTGGCTTAGTCATTCTTCGTGTTGCTCGAAAGCCAAACAATAATTCGGCTGGATCGTTAGGATCAAGTCTCCGTAATAGAGGGTGTTCTTCGGCGTTTCTTTCCTTAGGATCCATTAAGCGTATTTAAATATATATGTAATCTAAAGTCAATATATAATCTAGATTACTTAAGTCCCAGCTTAAAAATATCTTGGAAAAAAGGAACAGTTGTGATTATAATTTGTAAAATTATAGTTAAGATTACTGAGGCAACAAGTAGCTTATTAAATTTAAACATAGCTCTTCCTCTAACTAAAAATGCCATTGCAAGATGGGAGAAAATAAGTACATTAAAGATAGTTGTCTTTGAGAATACTTCGCTTTTATGCTCAAGTAAAAGATTAAATACTAAAATTAAGACAATAGCTAAAGTAAGCCCTATTGTTAAAATAAATCCAATTCTTCTTGGAGTTAATATTCTTTCCTTAGGATCTCTTGGCTTTTCATTTATAATTGATGAGTCTTTATTGTCACTAGCAAGAGCTAAAGCAGGCAGGCCATCAGTAACTAGGTTAATCCATAAGATTTGCGTTGGAAAAAGTGGATCAGGCATTCTAAGAATTGCTGCAATAACAATTAAAGAAAGCTCAGAAAGATTACTTGCTAAAAGATAAATTATTGACCTAAGGATATTTCTGTAAATTGTTCTTCCTTCAACAATTGCTTTTATAAGAGTTGAGAAATTATCATCAGATAAAACAATATCTGATGCTTCTTTGGCTACATCAGTTCCTGTCTCACCCATAGCAATGCCTACATCAGCTTTTTTTAGAGCAAGAGCGTCGTTAACTCCATCTCCAGTAACACCCACTATAAAGCCTAAAGATTTGTAGATTTTTACAAGTCTTAATTTATCTTCGGGTTTTGTTCTTGCAAAAACACCTACTTTTAAGATTATTTTTTTAAGTTCTTCATCACTCATTGCGTCAAGTTCAGAGCCTGTTATTACATCTTGCTCTTTTTCAATTAAGCCGACTTCTTGAGCAATGGTTAAAGCGGTTAATTCATTGTCTCCGGTTACCATTACTGTTCTAATGCCTGCTTCTTTTGCATTTTTTATAGCTTCAGCTGCTTCTAATCTTGGTGGATCATAGATTCCTACGAAACCTAAAAACTCAATATTTCTCTCAAGCTCTTTACGATTATTTGTATCAATAGTATGTTTCTTAAATCCAAAAGCAATTATTCTGTATCCTTTTTTGGCTTGTGATTCAAATTCCTTTTCTACTCTTCTTTTTTCTGTTTCATCAAGAGTTGAGTTTTCAATTATTTTTTCTACAGCACCTCTTACAAACACAAATTTCTTACCATCCTCTTGCCAAACAGTAGTTATTAATTTTGTTTTTGGGTCAAACACAAACTCGTCTGTTACTTTTCCATGATCTGTAAGTAGGGTTAAATCATTAATCTCCTCCTTAGCCCACATTAAAAGAGAAGAATCTGTTTTATCCCCAACAGCCTCAAATTTATCGCTTTCTCCCTTTTGAATTAAAGAGGCAGTGTTGCCAATAACGCAAGCCTTTAATAAGAAATTGTAATTATCTTTATTGTGGAGAAAGTAATCTTTAACTTTCATATTATTTTGAGTCAAAGTGCCAGTTTTATCAGATAAAATTACCTGTACAGCTCCCAGTGTTTCAACTGCAGACATTTTTCTAACAATTGCATTTTTCTTTGCCATTCTAGTTGTTCCAATTGCAAGAGCAATCGTAATTACAGCAGGAAGGCCTTCAGGGATGGCAGATACACCTGCGCTAATTGATAGTAAAATTAAATCAAATAGTTCTCGTTGTTGAGAAAGACCGATTGGTATTAATGAAAGAGCAATTAAGATTGCAATTGCTGATATAACTTTTCCAAGACCTGATAATTGTTTTTGAAGGGGAGTCTTATCAGTTTCAATTGTAGAAAGAGTTTTAGCTATTTGCCCAAAGCGAGTATCCATGCCTGTTTTCTCAACTAATAAATGTCCTCTTCCTTTAGAAACAAGAGTTCCTGATAATCCAGCGTCTCCATCGTCTTTAACAACAGGGATAGACTCACCAGTTAAAACAGATTCATCAATTTCTAAATGTCGTGATAAAACTATTTTTCCATCAGCTGGAATTCTTTCACCTTCTGAGAGAATAACTAGATCACCAGGTACAATTTGCGAGGTTTCAATTTGAGTTTCTTCTCCGTCCCTTATAACTCTAGACATTGGAGTAATAATACTTTTAAGTTTTTCTAGGGATTTTTCAGCATTATATTCTTGAACAAATCCAAAAATGGCACTTAAAATTAAAATTGCAAAAATAAAAGAGGCATCTATATAGTTACCGATTACGAATGAAAAAATTGCACCTACTAATAGTATGGCGTTAAGTATGGTTGGAAACTGGGATAGAAAAACAGATAGAGCACTAATTCTTTTTTTTGTATCTATCTCATTTTTTCCATATTCTTTAAGAAGTTCTCTAGCTTTATCTTGTGGCAGACCTTTCTCCATTATTCCATTTTACAGGATCTATTGGTAGGTTACCAGTTTTTAGACAATAATAATACTTTCTCTTTGGGGACCAGTTGAGACAAACGATATTTTTACACCAATTTGTTTTTCTAATTCTTTTAGATAGTCTTTTGCGTTTACTGGTAACTTGGCAAATGACTTAAGACCATTTGTTGACTGCTGCCAACCCTTTAGTGTTTTATAAACAGGTTTTACATTTTTTAACTTTTCACTGCTTAAGTCTTCATATCTTACCGTCTTACCGTTTAGCTTATATTGAACACAAATCTTAATCGATGCAAAACTATCCAAAACATCAAGCTTAGTAATAGCAATATCTGTAATTCCATTAATTTTAGCAGCAAATCTTATTAACTCTGCATCAAACCAACCACATCTTCTTTTTCTTCCAGTTGTAGTTCCATACTCATTTCCTTTTTCGATTAATGTTTCTCCATCTTTATCAAAAAGCTCTGTTGGAAAAGGACCTGATCCAACTCTAGTTGTATATGCTTTACTTACTCCAACAGTTTTTGTTAAAAATTTTGGTGCAATTCCAAGTCCTGCAGTGATACTACCAATTACAACATTAGATCCAGTTACAAATGGATAAGTTCCCCAATCATTATCTAAAAATACTCCATGAGCGCCTTCAATAAGAACAAGTTTTTGTTTATCCAAAGAGGTTTGTAAAAGATCAAAAGGCTCTTTTACATATGGCTTTATTTTGTTAAATAAACTAAATAAATTTTTCTCAATTTCTTTTTGACTTAATGGTTTTTCACCAAATACTTTTAGGATTTTATTTTTTATTAAAAGTTGTGTTTGTAGTTTTTCTTTGAAGACTTTTTTATCCATTAAATCAAAGAGTCTTATGCCGTTGTAGCTTACTTTATCAGCATATGTTGGTCCAATTCCTCTTCCTGTTGTACCAGTTTTCTTTGCTCCTTTTGCTTCTTCATAAACTCTGTCAAAAATTTTATGATAGGGCATTATTATATTGCAGCGTGGTGAGATAAAAAATCTTCCTTTGAGTTTAATACCAGCTTTTTCAAGCATTTTTATTTCAGAAACTAGAACATCTAAATCTAATATGACTCCACTGCCAATTACTGCTTTTACTTTAGGATTAAAAATACCTGATGGGACCAAATGCATAGCAAATTTTCCCATGGAGTTGATTACTGTGTGTCCTGCGTTATTTCCGCCGTGGAATCTTGCGACAATATAGGCGTTTTTAGAGAGGTAATCAATAATTTTACCTTTTCCTTCATCTCCCCATTGGCTTCCAATAACAATTGTTGCTGCCATATAAATCCAAAAACATTCTAGTTAACATTAATAGTAAAAGCAATGACCAAAGTGCTACAATATGGGCACAATGGATGATGTCTCCAAAATTAGAGAAAAAATTGATTTAGTTTCTTTTATCAGTGAATTTCTCCCTCTTAAAAAATTGGGAAGAAATTTTAAAGTAAATTGCCCTTTTCATAATGAGAAAAGTCCTTCTTTTGTAGTTTCTCCTGAGCGTCAAATTTGGCATTGCTTCGGCTGTTTCCCCCCAGGTGAAAAGATAAAAACGCCTTTTGGTTATCACAATATTGAAGAGATTGACGAAAATCATTGGGTAGTTTCAGGGAAAGGCAATATAAGAAGAGTGACTGCAGTTATGAAACATCAATATAAAGGTGAATTGGCATCTGTAAGAATAAGAAAATTAGGAGGAGAAGTTCGTCTAACGACAGACCATTCTGTATTTGCTATTCGGCCAGCGCCATATATGCAAAGGCAATATAAGAATTTTTCTAGAAGATACAATAAGTATCTCGAAATAAGAAAAGTTGATAAAGATAAATATGAACAACTGATTGATAAATATTTTCCTATAAAAGAATTTTCTGCAGGAGATTTACAGAAAGGGGATCTGCTGTTATATCCAATTAATAGAGCAATATCAGATCTTAAAACAATTGACCTTTCAAAATATATAAGTAAACATACTAATTATGGTCCAATTCCCAAAAAAATCCCCTTAGAAGTTTTAGTAAATGATGATTTTCTTAAGCTACTTGGTTACTATATTGCTGAAGGAAGCAATCATAGAGCGTATATTAGATTTAGTTTAGGAAACTATGAAGAAGCTTTTGCAAAAGAAATTGTAGGCTTAATTAAGAAGATATTTGGCCTTAATGCAAAAATCTATAGACGTCCAACACAAAGAAAAACAGGTCTTGAAATAACTGCATGTCATGCAAAACTTTCTAATATTTTTGAAAATCTTTGTGGAAAAGGAGCAGCCAACAAGCATATACCTTTTATATTTCAAGAATTACCCATGGACAAACAAGAAATTCTTTTAAACGCAATTTATAAAGGTGATGGAACTTCTTTTGTAGCACATCATTCAAAAAATTTACATAAATCAATTATTACAATCTCAAAAGTATTATCAGAACAAATTGTTGATATTTTGCTTCGTTTAGATCTATTTCCAACACTTTCTGTTGCAAAAGCAAAAGTAGATAAGCTAAAGGTTAACCATAGTGAGGCATATTCAATTTTTTGGTCACAAGAAGCAATCCAAAAGTATAATGTAATTTATTATCATCCAGATGGCACAGAATATTGGTTGCTACCAATAGTAAAGCTAAATAGGGAAACATATGAAGGACCAGTATACAATTTTACTGTTGACAAAGACCATTCTTATATTGCAACAAATTTTGCTGTTGCAAACTGCAATAAAGGTGGAGACGCATTCACTTTTCTAATGGAATATGAAAATGTTGAATTCCCAGAAGCTTTAAGGACACTTGCTAAAAGAACAGGCATTGAGCTTAACGAGTCAAGTTATAAAAAGGGACAGGCAAGTGAAAAAGAAAAAATCTTTGAAATAAACGCTCTTTCTTTAAAGTTTTATAACTATATTTTAAATGCCCATAAAGCTGGCAAAGTTGCTCTTTCATACTTGCAAGATGAAAGGAAATTAAATAAAGGCGTCTTAGAGTCTTTCTCTTTAGGTTTTGCCCCAAATACGCAAAATGCTTTGTCAAATTATTTGCAAAATAAGAAGAAATTTAATGCAAACGATTTAGTTGCAGCTGGAGTTTCGATACAAGTAAACGGAAGGCTTTTAGATTTTTTTAAAAATAGAATTATTTTTCCTCTTTTTGATCACAGAGGTAATGTTACAGGTTTTAGTGGAAGAGCCCTAAATGATATTGATATGCCAAAGTATATTAATACCAGAGAAACACTTGCTTATCACAAGGGAAGTATGTTTTTTGGTTTTAATCTATCAAAAGAAGAAATTAAAAAACAAGAAGATGCAGTTATTGTTGAGGGTGAATTTGATGTCATTTCTTTGTTTATGGCTGGAATTAAAAACACAGTAGCCATAAAAGGAACAGCCTTAACCGAAGAGCAGGTTAATCTTTTATCTCGTTTTACTCCCAAGATTACGCTTTGTTTAGATCAGGATGAAGCAGGATTTGAAGCTACAAAAAGAAGCTTACCAATAATTGAGAAAAAAGGATTGACTACGAATATAGTTACTTTAAAAGACGTTAAAGACCCAGATGAGGCTGTTAAAAAAGATCCAATTGCTTTTAAAGTAGCTTTAAAGCAGTCACGAAATATCTACGACTTTCTAATTACTTATTACGCAGATCAAAATAAAGACAAAGGAATTGAGGGTAAAAAACAAACTATTCAAAACTTACTTCCTCTTCTTTCTCAAATATCAAATGAAATTATTAAAGAGCATTACATTAAAAAGTTAAGTAAAGAGATTGATTCATCGATTGAGTCAATAGAAAAAGAAATAAATAAGATTCAAAAAAAAGAACAAGAAAAGATTATTGCTTTTCCAAAAGACAAAAGGCCAAGAAGAGAAACTTTGGAGGAGTATCTACTTGCCTTAATTATTCAAAATCCTAAGCAAAAAGAAGTCTTAGAGGTAAATAAAAATAAATTCGCAAAGTATAAGTTTGAAACACCGTCTTTTAAAAAAATAATATATGCCTTAAATGAATATTTCTCTAAAAATCAAAACTTTGATCATAATTTATTCATCAACTACTTAGATAACTCATTATTAAAATCATTTGATGTTTGTTTTCTTTTTCCTTTGCCTAAATTTGAAACAAATGAGAGATGGGATGAAGAGATTGATAAAGTAACAAATGAGCTTATTAATTTGTATGTAAAACAAAGAGCAAAAGAAATATCTGGGGAGATTAACGCAGTTACTGATAAAGAAAGCCAAGAGGCAATTAAGCTACAAGAAGAGTTATCAAATTTGCTTTTGCTTATAAAAAAAGATATACAGGTTTAAATTAGGGTTCATTTCTGCTAAAATAGACTTTACTTTTATGAAGCAACCCAATTTACTTTCCGAGATTGTTTCCAGTGCCAAAAAAAGAGGCTATATTACACAGGAAGAAATATTAGCTCTTTTTCCAAAACCAGAAGAACACTTAGAAGAATTAGATAAGCTTTATGATAAGCTAATGGCTCAAGATATCGATGTCTTCGAGTCTGTTGCCGCCCAAAACGAAGAAGAAAAACCAATAGAAGATTTAGAAAAAGAGCTAGAAGCCCTAACTGTACTTACTGAAGGAACTGTTTCAGATCCAGTTAGAATGTACTTAAAAGAAATTGGTAGAATTCCTCTTTTAACCTTTGACCAGGAAATTAATCTAGCTAAAAAAGTTGAAAAAGGTGATAAGAAATCAAAACAAATATTAATTAATTCAAACTTAAGACTGGTAGTTTCAATTGCCAAAAAATATGTTGGTCGTGGTCTTACTTTGCTTGATTTAATTCAAGAAGGAAATCAAGGATTAATCAGAGCAGTTGAAAAATATGACTGGAGAAGAGGTTTTAAATTCTCAACATATGCAACTTGGTGGATTAGGCAATCCATTACAAGAGCTATCGCAGATCAAGCAAGAACAATTAGAATTCCTGTTCACATGGTTGAAAATATAAATAGATTCTTAAGAGCATCAAGAAAATTAATGCAAGAATTAGGTAGAGAGCCAACCCCTGATGAAGTAGCAAAAAATCTTGGTATTGACCCAGAAAAAGCTTTAGAAATTATTAAAATCTCACAAGAGCCAGCAAGCTTAGAGTCTCCAGTTGGAGATGAAGATGATTCAAGATTAGGCGATTTTATTCATGATAGCTCTGCTCCAACTCTTTTTGATACGGCAAGTAGAGAGTTACTAAAAGAACAAATAGAACAAGTTTTATCAACTCTATCTGATAGAGAAAAAAGAGTTTTAGAAGAAAGATTTGGATTAAAAGATGGAAGACCAAAGACATTAGAAGAAGTTGGTAAAATGTTTGCTGTCACAAGAGAAAGAATTAGGCAAATTGAGGCAAAAGCTTTAAGAAAATTAAGACATCCCTCTCGTGGAAATAAGCTTAAAGATTATTTAGGTTAAGCTGTAGCAATTCTAATTGTTGAAGTTCCCGCTTTTGAAGTCCAATGATCTCCATGTAAAACTATAAAATTATCACCTGCTTTGCAAAGGTTTTCTTTTTTTAACTCAGTAATTGCCTTTATAATATCGTCTTTTGTTATTTCACTTTTTTGATCTAGGGACTGTTGAAATATTGCAAAAACACCATAACTTAGTGAAAGTTTTCTAACTAAGTCAATTTTTGGGCAAAAAGCAAAAATTGGCACATGCGCTCTATATCTTGAAAGTATTCTTGCTGTTTTCCCAGTCTCAGTAAAAACAATAAATCCCTTTATTTCTTTTTGTTTAAGTTTTAAAACTTTATAAAAATTAAAAGCACTATCACAGACCATTTCTGGTATTTCAGATAATTCGTAATTAAATACACTCCTAATATCTGCAACTCTATTTTTATTTTCACTATACTTTACAACTTTTACCATTATCTTAACTGCTTCTTTAGGATATTTTCCGCTTGCAGTTTCTCCGCTTAGCATTACAGCGTCTGTAAAATCGTAAACAGCATTTGCTACATCAGATACTTCAGCTCTTGTTGGTACTTTTCTAGCTGTCATGGACTCAAGCATTTGAGTTGCAGTAATAACTGGGGTTGATTTTTGAATACATTTTGTAATAATCTCTTTTTGATAGAAAGGAACTTCTTCTAATGAAAGTTCTACCCCAAGGTCGCCTCTTGCTATCATGACTACATCTGAATTAGTGATAATACTATCTATATCCAAAATAGCTTTTGGTGTTTCAATTTTTGCTACAACTTTTGCATCTAAATTAATTTTTTTCATCTCTTCTTTGATGGTTAAAATATCTTTGTGGGTCCTAACAAAAGAAAGAGCTACAAAATCAACTTCATATTCTCTTGCAAGTTCTAACCCTTTTCTATCTCCGTCATGTAAAACAGGGAAATCAAAATCAAGATTTGCAATATTAATAGTCTTTTTATTAAGTAAAGTGCCTTCTGATAATGATTCAAGATAGGTTTTATCATCTTCAATTCTTACGATAAACTCAAAAAGACCATCATCTGCTGAAACTTTTTGGCCTTCTTTTAAAGAGGCAATAACATCAGGAGGATTAAAAGAAATTCCTTTTTCTTTTATACCAAGCGCTTTTGAGACTAATACTTTTTCACCAATTTCAAGATCAATTTTGTCAAAAGGAAGAACTAGTCTAACTTCAGGTCCTTGAAGATCTAAAAGAGTAGCAATATTAACTCCTAATTTTTTTGTAACACTTTGTATCCTTTGCAGTCTTTCTCTGTGCCATTCAATGTCACTATGTTTAAAATTAAAGCGAAAAACATTTACGCCTAAACTAATTAATTCTTCTATTGTTTCTTCACTGTCAGAAGCTGGTCCAATTGTGGCAATTATCTTTGTTAATTTATCATTCATGAACTCTAATTTTACTTTAAAAGGAAATAAGAGTAAAGAATGTTAAGCAGTTCTGTTTGTAGGTTTTCTAGAAAATCTTCTACTACCAGCTTGAAAGATAAGTATAGGTTCTCCTTTTCTTTCTCTTTTAGCTCTTTCCTCTAATGTTTCTGTTCTAAATCTGACAATTTCAGTTAAGAGTCCAAAATATCTTCTTGCTGCAGAAAAATTTCCAATATTTTCAGATGGGGCAAATTGACCAGGAGAAAACATTTGCGCTCTTTGTCTCTCTAACTCTAATTGTCTCGCAAGAGCCTCTTGTCCTTTTCGATACTGTTCATCGTAGTCATTCCCTCCTTGAAAACGAAATGTTGTGTGATGAATTTGCACAAATAAGCCATCTTCAATATCTGTTCGTGGTGCTCTAATTTCATCAGGTCTTTGCGTAATATTGTGTGTCCAAACAGCCATCCTTCTTTCATCAAGTTTTAATGGCTGATAAGGATTCATATCGGGTCTATAGGTAGCAACTAATGCTGTGTCTCTTTTTTCAATAGCAGCAAGTAAAGCTTTTTCTTGTCTAACTCCATCAGCCATTCTAAATTCTTCTTCGGAAAGAGGGGGAATTTGCCTAAAGGGGACAATGACCCTATGTGGTTTTGTTCTATCTCTTGGAGCAGGTCTTCTGTCTAGCGTTTCACCAGCTAAAGCCATGATATATATTATAAATTTACCTTATTAAAAGTCAATGAAGATTTTAATAAAAATACGTATCTATCTAGCTTTTAGCCTTAAATTTTGTTAGAATTGTCTAGTATTCCGCGATAGCTCAATGGTAGAGCAGGAAACTGTTAATTTCAAGGTTCTAGG
>ERZ1292629.1819-Hain-H43-01um-R1-1819-length-19626-cov-4_pt1 | contig 19626 bp, 24 predicted proteins | sample MGYA00564399_ERZ1292629 | MGnify/ENA primary metagenome ERZ1292629 (study PRJEB36523, sample SAMEA6512636) | groundwater metagenome | collected 2019-01-08 | study: AquaDiva: Metagenomics assemblies of 32 groundwater samples | reverse complement strand
TTTTTATAATTATCGTAACTATTTTATTATTGCTTTCATTAGAAATCAATAGGGAGGAGAAAAACAAAGAAAGAAGATGGGTTTTATCACTTGCCGCGATAATTATACTAATCATTTTGTATGGTTTAATTTGTCCTTATTACAAGGCTTTATTAATTGTCATCGGCATATTATTTATCCTATTTTTGATATTTTATTATTTCAAAAAAAGAAAAAAGGAACCCGGCCAGCAATAGGAATTTAAATAAAACCGCCCTTCTCGGGGCGGTTTTTGTTTACAAAAAAGTAAATGAAATGGTAAGATATACAAACATGGCAGTTGAAGAGTTAAAATTAAACAAAGAGCAAAAAGAAGCGGTACTCCATGAAAGTGGGCCACTTTTAATTGTGGCAGGAGCTGGCACGGGCAAAACAACGGTTATTACGCAAAGAATTGTAAATTTAATTGAAAAAGGCCTGGCAAAACCCGAAGAAAGTTTGGCTGTTACTTTTACTGAAAAAGCGGCCTTTGAAATGGAAGAAAGAGTTGATAAATTACTGGAATTTGGCTATGTGGATTTGTGGGTTTCAACTTTTCATTCATTTTGCGAAAGGGTTTTGCGGGAAAACGCTTTAGACATCGGCTTGCCAACAGATTTTAAAATTTTAGACCAGACTTCAGGCTGGCTTTTGGCGCGCCAAAATTTAGATAAGTTTGATTTAGATTATTACCGGGCACTGGGCAACCCAACAAAATTTATCCAAGCATTAATTTCGCATTTTTCCCATTGCAAAGACCAGGAGGTTTACCCGGAAAATTATTTGCAGTACGCAGACGATTTAAAAACAACCGACGATGTTCAAGAAGACCAAGAAACCCAAAGGATCACCGAGGTTGCCAACGCTTATCACGTTTACCAAAGAATTTTGCTTGGAAACAGCGCTTTAGATTTTGGCGACTTAATAAACTATTGCTTAAAACTGTTTAAACAACGCCCTTTAATTTTAAAAAAGTACCGGGAAAAATTTAAATACATTTTAGTTGATGAATTCCAAGACACAAACTGGTCGCAGTACGAGTTGATAAAACTCTTGGCCGCCGCCCCGCAGAGCGGGGCGAGCCTCGCCCCGGAGGGGCGGGAACCAAACCTCACTGTTTGCGCAGATGACGACCAGGCAATTTACCGTTGGAGAGGAGCAAGCTTTTCAAACATTGTAAAATTTCAGGAAGACTACCCAAAAGCCAAACAAGTCTCGCTGATAAAAAATTACAGGTCTTCACAAAACATTTTAGATAAATCATACAATTTTATAATTCAAAACAATCCTGACAGACTGGAATTTAGAAATAAAATAAACAAAAAACTAGTAGCAAATACAGAGGAAGAGGGGATTGTGCAGCACATTCACGCGCGAAATTTAGACGGGGAAGTGGGCGAAACTCTAAAAAAGATTCTGGAAATTTTAAAAAGAGATAAAGAGGCGGCATACAACGACTTTGCAATTTTGGTACGAGCAAATGACAGTGCAATTCCATTTATTAAGGCTTTAGAAAGAGCAAATTTGCCTTACCAGTTTTTGGCTTCACGAGGGCTTTACTCAAAACCCATAATTTTAGACATAATTTCGTACTTTAAACTTTTAGATAATTACCACGAGGGCACAGCTGTTTATAGAATTTTAAATTTACCGTTTTTGGAAATTGAGGAAAATGACATTGCAACAATTACTCAATTTTGCAGAAAAAAAACCATTTCGCTTTTTGACGCCTTAGAGCAACTGGCAATAATTCCGGGCATCTCCACAAAAACGCAGGAAAAAGTTGTTTTCATTTTAAGCTTGATTAAAAAACACAGCGCAGATGCTCGCACAAAAGGCGTTTTTGAATTATTAGTTTCTTTTTTGGAAGACTCTGGATATTTAAAGTATTTAATTCGCAACGAAGAAACCGAGAGAATAGACTTGCTTAATCAATTCAGCAAAAAAGTAAAAACTTTTGAAGAAGCAAATGTTGAGCCGACTTTAAAAAATTTTATGCAGGAAATGAATTTGGAGCTTGAATCTGGCGAAGAAGGAAAACTTGAATTTGACCCCGAAAAAGGCCCTGAAATGATAAAAGTGATGACAATTCATGGCGCCAAAGGTTTGGAATTTAAATATGTGTTCTTGGTAAATATGGTTGACCGCAGATTTCCAACAGACCAGCGCAAAGACCCGATTGAATTGCCAAACGAGTTGATAAAAGACATAAAACCAGAGGGCGACGTTCATCTGCAGGAAGAAAGGCGTCTTTGCTATGTTGCAATGACAAGGGCCAAAAAAGAGCTCTATTTTACTTCGGCTGACGACTATGGCGGCCAAAGAAAGAAAAAATTATCAAGATTTTTAGTTGAGATGGGATATAAGGCAGACGAGGCGGAGCGCGACGTGCCTGCGAGCGAGCGGGCTAGGGGCGGGCGAGCCCCTGCTTTTGCAGGGGCGAGTAGGGCTGGCGAGACGAGCAGGCATATCGCGCAAAGCCGGGTGCCAAACCAGTTTATGCCAGAGCATTTTTCGTATTCGCAGCTGGCTGCATTTGAAAAATGCCCATTGCAGTATAAATTTGGATTTATTTTAAAAGTGCCGACACGCGGCAAAGCAGTTTTTTCATTTGGAAAAACAATGCACAACACGCTTTACGAGTTTCTAAAAACAGCGAACGAACCCCAAAAATCCGAGCAGGTAGATTTATTCGGCACATCCGCAAAAATAAAAACCGTAAAACAAGCAAAGCCAAAACATTCTAATATTCTGCAGAATACAAGAATTTGTGGATTTGATGATTTGGTAAAAACTTTTGAGAAGAATTGGATTGATGAATGGTATGAAACCCCAAAGCAAAAAGATGATTATTTAAAACTTGGCAAAAAAATTATAAAGGAATTTTATGCCCAGTTTGAGAAGAATCCGCCAAAAATTTTAAAAATCAATGATACTTTGGCTCTTGAAATGCCATTTAATTTAAAAATAGGTGATTACACGCTTTATGGCGTAATAGACAGAATTGATGAGGAAAAAGACGGCGTAGTAATTGTGGACTACAAAACGGGGCAGTCAAAGGATAAGTTGGACGACGATGCAAAAGAACAGCTTTTGATTTACCAAATTGCTTCGCAGGAGGTTTTGCACTTGGCGCCTAAACAGCTTGTTTACCATTATTTAGACGACGGCAAAAAAGCTGCATTTTTGGGAAGCGAAAATGATTTGGAAAACCAAAAAGCAAAAATTATAGAAGAAATAGAAAAAATTAAAAATAGCGAATTCACCGCAACTCCCGGCTGGCAGTGCCAGTACTGCGATTTCCGCGACATCTGCGACCACGCTCAAAGGTGAGCGCATGGTCCTGAGCGAAGTCGAAGGGCTTTAAACAATAAAAATTTTATGCCACAAGATAAGTACAATTCAGTTTGGGTTTCACATTCGTCAATAAATGATTTTTTGCGGTGCCCCAGATCGTATTATTTAAAATACGTTTATAAAAATGATCTCGGCAGGAAAATAAACATAACAAGCCCTGCTTTAAGCTTGGGAATTTCGGTTCACGCAACACTTGAAGGTTTGTCGGCTTTTAAAACAGAGGAAAGATTCAAGAAACCTTTAGAGGAAACTTTCGAAGAAGAATGGAAAAAAGTTTCAGGAAAAATTGGGGGATTCAAATCTGCAAAAGAAGAAGTCGAAGCAAAAGGCAGGGGATTGGGCATGATTTTGCGCGTGGAAAAAAACCCGGGGCCTCTGGCGAAAAAAACCGTAAAGCTTCCTCCATCAGACAACAATATGCCGCCGAACTTTTTCTTGTCAGAAGAAGAAAACATAATTTTAAATGGAAAAATTGACTGGCTGGAGTATGTTCCAGAAGACGACAGTATAAAAGTTATTGATTTTAAAACAGGCAAAAACGAGGAAAAAGAAGATTCGCTTCAACTGCCAATTTATCTTTTGCTTTTAAATAATTTGCAAAAAAGAAAAGTTTCCGGCGCGGCTTATTGGTATTTAGACAAAGATAACGAGCCCGTTCCAGTGAGTTTGCCTGACGTAAAAAAATCTTTTGACGATGTGCTTTCAATTGCCAAAAGAATAAAAGAGGCCAGAGAAAAAAAGGAATTTAATTGCCCAAGAGGAGAGGCTGGATGCTATGCCTGCCGTCCTTTCGAAAAAATTCTAAAAGGCGAGGCAGAATTCGTAGGCTTGGGCGGATACAACCAAGAAATGTATATTGTATAATTAAAATATGCAAAATAAAATTTTAAATAAAAGCGGATGGTGGATTATTTCTTTTTTAACGGTTTTGCCTGTAATAATGTGGGCGTTTGATGCGCCATTAAGCCAGCGGTTTTCCAGCTTATCGGCCATTTCAACGGGCGTGGGCCAGATTTTTGGGCTGTCGGGGTTCGCCTTGTTTTCGTGCGCCATGATTTTAAGCGCCAGAATCAAACTTTTTGAAAAATTCTTCGGCAATTTAAATGAAACCTATTTCAGCCACCATTTTATCGGAGGCGTTGCCTTTTCTTTACTGCTGATACACCCTTTATTGCTGGCATATAATTATCTTTTAGTTTCATACAGGGCCGCTGCCATGTTCTTTTTGCCGTCAGCCGGCAATTTGCCCCAAGCTTATGGAACAATCGGCTTGGCGCTGATGATAATTTTTCTTTTTATAACTTTTTATACCAAAATAAAATACCAAGTCTGGAAATTCACGCACAAGTTTATGGGCTTGGCATTTGTTTTTGCATTTCTGCACACGCTTACAATCGGGTTTGATGTGGCCCAAAACCCGGCGCTAAAATACTATTTCTTTGTTTTAGGAAGTTTGGGAATTTTGGCTTTTTTGTACCGCGCCCTATTTAACGCATTTTTAGTAAAAAGATACGACTACTCTTTTGTTGAGGCCAAAAACCACCCCGACAGCATTTATGAGTTAGAGTTTGCTCCAAAGGGCAGGGAAATAAAATTTTCAGCAGGCCAGTATGTTTTTATAAAATTATACAGCGACAAGGTTTCAAGAGAATCCCAGCCCTTTTCAATAAGCTCCTCTCCCGGAAAAACGCTAAAAATTGCAATTAAAGAGCTTGGCGACTACACAGAAAAGATTAAATATCTGAAAGCAGGGGAGAGGGCAAAAATAGAGGGACCCTATGGTTCGTTTATTTTTAGAAACTATGATAACAAAAAGCAAATTTGGATTGCAGGTGGCGTTGGAATAACTCCGTTTTTAAGCATGTTGCGGGATTTGAAGCCCGAAGATTCCGGCTATAAAATTGATTTATTTTATTCTGTCAAAGACAGGGGCCGTCTTGCATTTAAGGAAGAAATTGAATATATTAAAAAATCAAATAATAATTTGAATGTAGTTTTTTGGCCCACCGATACATTGGGATTTCTTACAGCCGAGTTTATCGCAAGAAATATTGATGATGCCATGGAGAAGGATGTTTTAATATGCGGACCGGGCATTATGATGAAGCAGTTAAAAGAACAATTCCTAAAAATTGGTATTAATAAAAACGCCATACACACAGAAGAGTTTAAACTATATTAATTTTATGGTGGAAATTAAAAATTTAGTCACTATTTGTTTAATAATTTTTATAATTGCGATAATTTTTATTTTAACTGCAGCATTTTTATGGAAACAATAAGCTTTGAAGATTTTAAAAAATTAGACATAAGAATTGGCAAAATTATTTCTGCTGAAAGAGTAGAGGGGTCGGACAAGCTTCTGAAACTAGAGGTAGATTTTGGTCAAGAACCCATGAATTTATCGGTAATGGGGGACGAGTCTCCAAAAGAGCACAATTTGCCCATAAAGCGCCGAATTATCGCTGGTATAGCCCAATTTTACGCCCCAGAGGCGTTAATCGGAAAAGAATGCCCTTTTGCCTATAACTTGGCTCCGCGTGTCCTAAAGGGCATGGAAAGCCAAGGCATGATTTTATGCCCAAGCAATGAAAATGGCCCAGTTTTATTGCACCCCGACAAGGAAGTTCCGCCCGGAAGTCTTGTAAAATAAAAAGGGGTTTGGTAAAATTATTTATATATAAAAAATATGGATAAAAAAACTTTAATAATAATTATAATAATTTTAATAGTCGTAATTGGCGGAATTTGGCTTTTATCCAGAAACACATTGAGCTCCTCTAATTATGATATTCAAGGCATGAAAGTTGAAATTTTAAATCAAGGGGCAGGAGAGGCGGCAAAAACAGGGGATTTGGTGACAGTAAATTATGTGGGCACATTAACCGATGGCACAAAATTTGATTCATCAATAGACCGAGGAACTCCTTTTCAATTCACATTGGGACAAAACCGGGTTATTCAGGGCTGGGAGAAGGGGGGTTTGGGAATGAAAGTTGGTGAAAAACGAAAGCTTACAATTCCACCGGAACTGGGTTATGGCGCAAACGGATTTCCCCCGATAATTCCGCCGAACGCAACATTAATATTTGAGGTTGATTTGCTGAAAATAAATTAGAAAAGTTTAAAATTTATCGGCAAAAAGCCGTACCAATAATACGACTTTTTGTTTTTGAGAAATATTATTTAAAACAAACAAAATGATAGGAGACATGCTCGTGGCTGCAGTCAGTTATTTAACACAGCCAACATGGCACTTGGTTGTTTTTGGCGTGATTGTTTTGCTTGCATTTGCAGCAGCGTTTGTCGGCGCCCTTTTCGGCGGCGGATAAAAAAAGGTCTGTTATTCGGCGTATTACTGCAATTACCCGTAAAAGAGGCGTCTTTGATGTTTTGTTGGTGAGATTATGGTATATTATATTTGTAAATGAAGCCTTTTTCTAACAACAAAATAGCCGGCAACGAAGCGGAGTTGATTGGAAAATATTTAAAGGGCGATGAAAAATCGCTGGAGATTTTAGTGTCTATTTATCTAAAGCCGATTTACAGCTTTGTCTTCAGGCAGGTTGGTAAAAAAGACGAGTCGGAAGACATAACACAAGATATTTTCATTAAGGTTTGGAAAAATATAAAAAGATTTGACCAGTCAAAAAGCTTTAAAACGTGGATTTTTACCATTGCCAAAAATACGGTAATCGACTCGCAGAGAAAGAAAAAAACGATTCCGCTGTCAAGCTTTGAAAACGCAGATGGGAAAAATATGGTCATAGAGAAAATCTCCGATTCTTCGCCTTTGCCCAGTGAAATTTTCTACAAAAAGAACTTAAAACAAGGGCTAGATTTTTCTATAAAAAAATTAAACCCCGAATTCCAGACAATTCTATTTTTAAGGTACAATGACCACTTTAAATTTAGGGAAATAGCAGACATCTTGGGAGAACCTCTCCAAACTGTAAAAAGCAGGCACAGAAGGGCGGTAATTGCTCTGAAAAAAAATATCTTAAGCGCACCCAAAAACCAGCCTGGTTCGTATTACTAGGCATGAGAAAGGACGTAGAAAAACTATTCACCTATGCTGAACCCGCAGAACCTCCTGTGGGGCTTTTTGATAGAATTATTCTTGCCATCAAAAAAGAGAAAGAAACGCAGCGGGCAAGAAAAATTCTATTATCATTTTTGACTCTTTTGATTGTTTCTGCTTTATCTTTGCCGTTTTCAATATCAATGCTGGCCAGCCAGGCGAAATCCTCGGGTGTTATTTATTTCATATCTTTAAGCTTTAACAATTTTGGCGTGCTGGCTGATTCGTGGCAGGATGCTGCGCTGGCCGTGCTGGAATCTTTGCCGATTCTTGGAATAGTATTATTTTTGGCTAATGCTGCATTACTTCTGTTTGCTGTAAGGCTGTTTTTATACAAAAAGAGATTATTATTAAAATCTTTATATGGATAAAGAAAATCAAACAAAAACAGCAAATATTCTAAAATGGACGATTGTGGGAGTCTTAGGATTTGCCATAATCATTTTAGCATTTGGAGCTGGAATCTGGGTGGGCCAGGAAAGGGCGCGTTTTTCTTTCCGCTGGGCAGAAGATTACCACCGTAATTTTGCGGGCCCCAGAGGCGGCGTTTTTGGCAATTTTCCGGGAGAAGATTTTATGGGCGGACACGGAATTTTCGGCTCTATTATAAAAATTGAGGGCAATACGCTGATAGTCAAAGACCAAAAAAATATCGAGAACACAATAAATGTTTTAGATGATACTGCTATTGTTGACCGCGCAAAAAATCTAAAAATTTCCGACCTTAAAGCCGATGATAATATTGTTGTAATTGGTTCGCCAAACGCACAGGGGCAGATCGACGCAAAACTTATAAGGATTCTGCCTCCGCCGCCAGCCAGGCAGGCGCCTGCATTAAACTACTATGATAAATAAATTAAAAAAAATCTGGAAAGAAACTTTTGCGCGGGCAAAGAAGCATAAAATAGTTTCTGCAATATTAATTTTATTAATTTTAGGCGGAGGGTATTATTGGTATTCTTCGGTAAACAAGAATACCGGACAGGTAAGTTATGTGTCCTCGCCTGCTGAAAAAGGAACTATCGTAACATCGGTTTCCGGTTCAGGGCAAGTTTCTGCTTCCCAGCAAATTGACATAAAAAGCAAGGTTTCTGAAAACGTCATTTATATTCCAGTCAAACCCGGGCAACAAGTCAAAGCCGGAACGTTTTTAATGCAGTTTGACAGCGCAAACGAACAAAAAGCAGTCAGAAATGCAGAGTTGAGCCTAAAAAACGCCCAACTCTCCTTCCAGAAATTGGCAGGGGCGCCAGGTTTGACAACGCCCTTAAATAAGCAACAGGCGCAAGATAACTTATCTCAGGCTTATGGAGATGCCTTTAACGCCGTTTCTAATACCTTTCTGGATTTGCCAAATATTATGACGGGGCTGCAAAGCGCGCTTTTTAACTATGACATAAGCGCCAATCAGCAAAATATCGATTACTATAAGAATAGCGCAGAATTGCATAACCCGACAGCGCCGCGATACCGTGCAGATGCAGATAATGCTTATCAGAAAGCCCGTGCGGCTTACGATAAAAATTTTGCGGATTACAAATTAGTAACAAGAACTTCGGACACAAGTGTCATCGACTCAATTATCAGCGAAACATATACAACGGCTCAAGATGTTTCCGATGCAATAAAAAGCGCAAACAATTTTATTCAGTTTTACAAGGACAACGTTTCAGCCATGGGCCTGAAAACAGCTCCGGTCGCCGATACGCAACTGACCAGCCTTAACACATATGCCGGCAAGCTTGATGCTGACCTTACTAATTTATTGAATGCCCAATCCACGATAAAAAACGACAAGGATGCAATTACTACTTCTGATTTAGACCTGCAATCTCAACAATTATCTGTACAGCAGGCGCAAAATTCTTTGCAAGATGCAAAAGACAATCTTGCAAACTGCTATATTTATGCGCCGTTCAGCGGCATTGTCGCCGACATACCGGTGAATAGGGGCGACAGCGTGTCTTCGGGCAGCACCGTTATAACTTTCATTGCAAACCAAAGCATTACAGGAATTCCTTTTAACGAAGTTGACATAACAAAAATTCAGGTGGGGCAAAAAGCAACGCTCACTTTTGACGCAATAGACGGTTTGACAATTGCCGGTCAGGTGGCGCAGATAGACACTTTGGGTACTGTAACTCAAGGCGTTGTAAATTACAATGTAAAAATTGTTTTTGACGCATCAGGCACACAAGTGAAACCGGGAATGAGCGTTACTGCAAATGTTATTACAAATGCAAAGCAAAACGTGATAACGGTGGCGAATTCAGCGGTGAAAACATCAGGCAATTCAAAATATGTGCAAATTTTAATTAACGGAAAGCCGGAACAAAAAATCGTAACAACAGGGTTGTCGAACGACACCGACACAGAAATTACATCAGGGCTTTCGGGCGGAGAAAACGTCATAACTCAAACAATAACAAGTTCTGCTGCCTCAACAACATCAACTGCCGGGGCCGGAACATTCGGCATTCCTGGAATCGGCGGCGGAACCGGCGGAGCCAGAATAAATACCGGTGGCGGAAATTTTGGGCGGTAAATTTTTATTTTATGATTGACTGCAAAGATATAATAAAAATTTATAAAAATGGCGATGCCGAAACAATTGTTTTGAAAGGCGTTTCCTTTAAAATAAACGACGGGGAATTTGTCGCCATTATGGGCCCTTCTGGCTCTGGCAAATCAACCCTAATGCACATCTTGGGCGCTTTAGACACGAGCACCAGCGGAACGTATCTTTTAGACGGTAAAGATGTTTCCAGTCTGTCAGACGAGGAGCTGGCAGGCGTCAGAAAAAATAAAATAGGTTTTGTTTTTCAGGCATATAATCTTTTACCAAGAGCCACAGTTTTAAGAAATGTAATGCTCCCTTTAATGTATGCTGGCGTTGAAAAGCAAAAAAGGGAAGAAAGGGCGATTGAATCCTTGATTGCAGCGGGCCTCCCGGATGACAGGTGGCATCACCGTTCAAACCAGCTGTCCGGCGGGCAAATGCAAAGAGTTGCTATCGCCAGGGCTTTGGTGAATAATCCGTCTTTAATTTTAGCTGATGAGCCGACCGGGAACCTTGATTCAAAAACCGGTGAAATTGTTTTGGAAACTTTTCAAAAATTAAATGATGATAAAAAATGCACGATTATTTTGATTACTCACGAGCGCTATGTTGCAGGGCACGCAAACAGGATAATTCATATTTTTGACGGCGAAATTATTCAAGACGAAAGAGTAAACCATGAACGCTAGCGATTTATTTGAAGAAACATTTTCGGCCTTGGTCGTAAATAAATTACGCACCGGATTGACAATGCTGGGCATAGTTATCGGCATTGGTTCTGTCATTGCCATGATTTCGATAGGACAAGGGGCTCAAGGGTCAATTGATGCCAGAATCCAGTCAATCGGGTCTAATTTGATTTTGGTGACCCCGGGTTTTGAAAGAGGCGTAGGCCAGCAAGTAAGCGCCGGGAGGGGAGCCGCCCAAACTTTAACATCAGCCGACGCTGAAGCAGTAAAAAATAATATTGCAACCGTAAAAGCTGTGGCCCCCGAGGCTTCAAAGCGATACCAGGTTACAGCTTTGGGCACCAACACCAACACCTCAATTGACGGCACAACATCTGCGTATCCCGAGGTAAGAAATTTGCAAATAGATGCAGGGTCTTTTATATCCGACCAAAACGTGCAGGATTTGTCAAAAGTGGCCGTGCTGGGCCCCACCACAAGGGACGACCTTTTCGGGCAGCAAACTGCGCCAATCGGGGAAGCGATCCGCATTAATAATATAATATTCAAAGTTATAGGAATTGCGAAATCAAAAGGCGGGACAGGATTTGGAAATCAGGACGATATGATTTATATACCAATTTCTACTGCGCAAAAATTTCTTGCGGGAAGTGACGCAGTGTCAACCATAAGCATAGAAGCGCAAAGCCAAAGCGTAATGGCTCAAGCCCAAACCGAAATAACCAATTTGTTGCTGCAAAGGCATAATATTTCAAACTCCGTGCTGGCTGATTTCCAGATTTTAAACCAGCAGGACATAATAAGCACAGCTTCCTCTGTAACAAGTATTTTCACAATTCTTTTGGCTTCAATCGCGGGCATTTCTTTGGTTGTCGGCGGCATCGGAATTATGAACATGATGCTGACAACAGTTACCGAAAGAACGCGTGAAATAGGATTAAGAAAGGCAATCGGAGCTACTGAAAAAGACATCAGCACGCAATTTTTAGTGGAATCATTCGCCTTAACATTTTTGGGCGGAGCCTTTGGGATTGCTTTAGGATGGGTTGCCGCGGTTTTAATTTCCAGATTTACCGGAATCACAACACAGGTCTCAATGTTTTCAATCTTGCTTGCTTTCGGCGTTTCATCTGTCATCGGAATAATTTTTGGATATTACCCGGCGCGAAGGGCGGCCGGACTGAATCCAATCGAAGCGTTACGATACGAATAAAATTATTATTAACCGTCAAAATATATGAACAAACAAACACAAATTATAATTTCAGTTATAGCTTTATCGGTTGTTGCTGGAGGCGCGTTTTATGGTGGCATGTTTTATAAGGGAAGCCAGATTCCGCAGAGAAATTCGCAGAGAGCGGGCGTTAACGGCGCTCGTTTTCAAACCGGAGCCAGTTTTGTTAACGGAACCGTGCTTTCAATGGATAACCAGAGCATCGCTGTAAAGGGCAGAGATGGCAGCTCGAGAATAGTCTTTTATTCCGGCACAACCGAGGTGGGTAAGTTTGTAAATGGCGCTACATCAGACCTTAAAAATGGCGAGAATATAACAGTCACCGGAAAGGTAAATTCGGACGGCAGCATAACCGCCCAGTCAATTCAGATACGGCCTCCTTTGCCCGCGGGCAGCCCTCAACCAGGGCAATAATTTTCTCAAAAAAACGAAGCTTTGCAACAGCTCCGTTTTTTAGTTATACACAACTAAAAACATTGACACGTATTCTTGCGAGGAATATTATTAAAAAACGTTGGCTGTGCCATGGATTGTTCTGGCCAGAAAGCCAAAGTTCTGATGTCCTGTTACCCTACGGAGGTGATGTATGAAGAGACTCCCGTGCCTGCTTGCTCGGAAGATGATGGTGGCCCGCGCGCTGCGGTGACCAAGACGAAGGTCCAGCGCAGCATTTCCCGGAACGACCCGGTTGAAAACAACCGTGGCCACGGAGAACCCTTTATGATTGTGAGATTGATCGGATGAGGCGTTGATTGGAGGTTGCCTGATTGCGCTAAGGCAACCAAGAAGACGCCAAGCGCAAGTTCCGACGAGAAGGCCTTGTTGCGGTGAAATGATCTGCAAAAGGCCATTTGTGTGGGTGGGTTCGCGCCCGACCCGCGCCAACGAGAGGGGCTCTTGGAGGAGCCTACCTCTATGAATCGCCCCGCACACTGGGGGCTCCTCTCGCTTTTATTGGCACATTACAAATTGCACCCTTAGCTTAGTGGTAGAGCATAGGCCTTCCACGCCTAGATCGCAGGTTCGAATCCTGCAGGGTGTATTTCACGCTTTTTCAGGCTCAGCGACAGGCTCTTGTCGCTTTTTTCTTGCAAATTTTTTTGAGGCGTTATATTATTGACAAATCAGTCTTGCGACCGGTGATCCACCTTGTCGCAGCCGCTGGCGGTGAGTTGCCCGCCAGCGGCAACGGGGTCTGGAGTTCCGTCGTTGGGGAGCTACTCACTTATCCTTAAGATAATGCCAATCCAGTTCCGGAAGTCTTAAGGAAAAAGAGGTGCGAGTTCGAATCTCGCCGACTCCATTCGGCCAATTTGGCCATTTCAGCCCTTTGTCTTTTCTTTGGCATCGGAGGTGCATGATGCAAAACGCTTGGGAATTGGTGCAAAGCCTGGCTGTCGCAGCGGCTTTAGACGATGGCGACAGACTTGATCAGGCAAGGACAAACATTCAAGCCCGAATCCCGAACTTTTCTGCTGCTGATGAGGCGGATATGCAGGCCATCATCGATTATGCCCGAAGCGAAGATTCTACCGCAGAGGACGCAGACCAGCGCTTTGAGCAGGTTCGAGACCATCTCATCAGCCACATGGGCAAACCAGCCGAAGCCCTGGCAGCCGCCAGCGCTTAAAGGACCAAGTAAATCCTCGGTGGAAATTCTTGGTCTGTTTTTTTACGCAAAAAGATGGTATATTAAATGCCTGAACGTTGAAAATCTACAAACTAAACCGCCAGAGGGAGGAGCCGAAAATGCGCAAACCCGCGCAAGACAAGCGTTTTGATGCTGAAAACAGTTTTAACGGACTCGACGACGAAGAATTTGAAACGCATGCAAGAATAAAGAGGTATGGAAATTTCACACTGACCGATGCAATTGTTCCTTCGTATGACTTAAAGGTAACTCCAAAAACAGGATTCCGGCGCGAGTTTCGCCGAGACGGTTCTGGGGCAACCCCTGTTCTCAGCATTTCAGCCTCAAGAGAAATTATCTTTGACCTGTTTTTAGAACTGGCAAGGATTGTCGGCGAACTTGTTGACGTGGTTCTGGAAACCAGCCATCATGTCAAAACTGGAAGCTCAATAAGGTCGCACATGGATATCCACTGTGACAAAATGGATATTTATGTCCTGTTGAGCTTGCTTTGTGAGTTTGAGGAGCTTCTGGTTAACGACGGATGCACCGGCATTGCAATTGTCAACAGAAAAGCTCAGATTGAACTTCAGTTTGATGACCACAAACTCCTATACTTTTTTAACTGGCACGCCAGAGAAGAAGAAATATTCGCAGTGCTTGAAAAATACGGCGTACCTTACGACCAGAATATGTGGCTAATCAACGAAGCAGAACACGTGCATCAAAGCTCAGATAAGCTCATAGCCCAATTTCAACAGCTAAAGCTCGAAATCGGAGCAGACCGCTAAAGCCGACGACTTGTTTGCCGGCTCTTTTTTATTGCTATCACTCTTGACATGGGACTGCTAATTTTATAGTATACATATATGCTTTCAGAAAGGCAGGAAAAATTACTGGATTATTTAATTAGGGAATACATAAGCAGAGCTGAACCTGTGGGGTCTTTATCTTTAAAGAAAGTGAGTGATTTAGACGTTTCAGCCGCCACCATAAGAAATGATTTACAGGTTTTGACAGAGAAAGGGTATATAGCACAGCCGCATACTTCAGCAGGAAGAATTCCCACAAAAAAGGCATATAAATATATTGCAGATAAACTCGACAAGGCCTCGACATTTTACGACGTTCACGAAGTGAATGTTGTAAGAATGTCCATTGTGCGACAAGTTGAGTTTGCGCATGAAGAAATAGCTCGCCAGATGGAAATGATGCAGGAAATTATGCAAACATTAGAAAACGATAATTTATTTGACATTCTTAATATTTTAGACAAATGGCACAAGAACCAAATGTATTAAACGGTTTTATAACGAGAACACAGTATCTAGAAGCTGGAAGTCAGAATCGAATAAAGAATCCAGAATTCTGAATTTAAAATTCTATTCAAGCTGCAAAATACTAAATTCAAAATTCACAAAAAATGTCAGACCAAAAAGAAGACGAAAACAATAAAATAATTGACGAACTTAAACAAAAGTGTGAAGAATATCTCAACGGCTGGAAAAGGGAGCGGGCTGATTTTTTGAATTACAAAAAAGATGAAATGGAACGCATTGGCCAGCTGATAAAATATGCAAATGAGGAAATAATTTTAAAACTTCTGCCGATATTAGATAATATTTGCTTGGCAGAAAAACACGCCCCGGAAAACAGCGAGTGGGTGCAGGGGTTTATCCAAATTAAAAAGCAGCTTGAAGATTTTTTATCAAAAGAGGGGATTGAACCCATAAAAGTAATGGGCGAAAAATTTGACCCGAATTTGATGGAGGTAGTGGAAGAAGTGCCCGTCTCCGCCCCGTCATCCGACGGGGCCGCCACTGTTGTGGCGGAACTCCAACGCGGATACACCCTGCACGGCAAATTAATCCGAGTCGCAAAAGTAAGGGTAACGAAGTGAACACTTATGCTGAGCCGCGTCGAAGCATAAAAATTAGCAAATAAAAAGCCGCTATTAAAATAGCGGGGGCGAAAAGGGTCGCCCAACCCATAAATGACGCTCACGACCTATAGTCGGCTCTGCTCGACACTTTGGGCGTCGCGATTCACCACTTGGCCGTTTTCCAGAAAACCGCGATGGTTCTGGCAATTGAGTACCGGCGTGCCGTCGGACCAGTGAAGCCGTCCGCACTTTGAGCAGGGAAACGCCGAACGGAAGCTGGCGCATCCAACCACGAGCTACACGGGATTCGCTTCGTCAATCGATCCATCGCAATGAACTTCATTCCAGCACTGCATAAAAACCCCTTTCAGGAATAGACGGGAAACACTAATAAATAATAATAGCATAATAATAATTATACGTCAATAGTAATAAACAAGTTTTAAAAATACGTAAATGTGCATAACCGACTAAATTGGTCGGTTATGAGGTGAAAAATGGAGTTATAATTAAAATAAAAACTTATGGAAAAAGAACCGCAAGTGCAAATAAACGTAGACCCGAATTCATATATGATAACAATGATGAATATGGGTTTTGACGAGGAATTGTTTCACTTTTTAGTCACAACGGGAAACCAGGGCAGGCAATTTACCGCAACTCCAAAACACGCAAAAAGGATTTTTATGGTTTTAAAACGGCAAATTGAAGAGTACGAAAAGAAATTTGGAGAAATTAAAACCCAAATTCCCGAAATGCCAAAAAACACAAGCGAGGAACCCAAAGTAGGATTTTGAGGGAACAAAGTAGACCGAAATCCTGAGTGAAGTCGAAGGATAAAAGTCAGTACATAAAAAAAAGCGCTGAACCCAAAAATGAGTGCAGGCGCTATATCTGTCAGCAACGTGGTTGGAGCTAACCGGTCTCCAAAGTCGAAAGGCGAAAATCGAGGTCGGTAGGCAGGCCCAGCGCACGGCGGTCGCAAACATGGACTGTGCCGATCGGTTGCTGACAAGTTTCAGAGAAATACGAGGATTCTCCAGAACATGCATATGTGCCAGGGCAAAATTCACGGGCAGTTCTGTCCGCCACATCCTGATTGGCGGCAGGCACAAGAAAAGTCACACCAGATTCAACGCATTTCATGAAAAAGACTTTCATATCACGCCTCGGGTTAGAGAAATTGTCAGAGAGCCACTAGACCCACAATATGATATACTAAAACGTATAAACTAAAAAGTCAATGTAATGGAAAATATAAATGTCAAAAAATTTGTGGTGGGGGTGCTGGTAAAAGACGGCGAATGTCTTGCTGAAAAACGGCGCGACACCGAACACCACCTCGCCGGCATGATAGTATTTCCTGGCGGAGGAATTGAAGAAGGCGAGACGGCAGACGAGGCAATTGTCCGCGAAATGAAGGAAGAGCTTGGTGTTGAGGTAAAGGAGTACAAGCATTTAGCTGATTATACTTACAATGACGGCTGTCCTGTTTCTGTTTTTAAAATCACAAAGTGGGAAGGCGAGCCAAAAGCCTATGAAGCTGAAAATCTTGTGTGGGTCAAAAACGAAAACGAATTGTCAGACGACCTAAACCGAAAAATATTTAAACAATGTCACGACATAACCGATTAAATTAGTCGGTTATGAGAATAAAATAATAAGGCTTCAGGTTATCACGTGATAACCAGCGCAAAATTAATAAAAACAAAAAAATAAATAAAAACATATGGAAAAAAAAGAACTAATCAAAAAAATTGAGGAGCAGAGAAAATCAAAGGTTATTACCTATATAACCAGTGATAGGCAAGGACCAGTCGGCGCAAAGGTCTCGATAGATATTATTCCGATTATAAGCAACCAGCTTCGCCAAATTGGAAAGGTAGAAAACATTGATTTATTTTTGTATAGCATGGGCGGAGATACAATGGTACCATGGCGTTTGGTTTCTATGATTCGAGAATACTGCAATAAATTTTCAGTCTTAATTCCATACAAAGCACATTCTGCGGCCACAATGATTTCTTTGGGAGCTGACGAAATAGTAATGACAGATTTGTCGGAGCTTTCGCCAATTGACCCATCAACTGCAAACGTTTTTAATCCTGCCGACCCGACAAATCCAATGAACAAAATCCCGATTTCGGTTGAGGATGTGATGGCGTATTTCGATTTAGCCAAAAATAAATTTGGAATTAAAAGCGACGAGGATTTAACAAAGATATTCACTAAATTTGTTGAATCCAATCCACAAATTCATCCGCTAGCACTTGGCAACATTAATCGCACCCATAATTTGATAAGAATACTCGCTAAGCGACTCCTAAAAAGCCACAAAGTGCAAATGAAGGAAGATGAAATTGATAAAATTGTGGACTACTTTACGGAAAAACTTTTTTCGCATCAATATTTTATCGGTAGAAAGGAAGCGAAGGATGACCTTGGATTAAAAAATGTTGTTAATGCAGACGATGCCTCAACGAAATCAATGACAGAACTTTATGAAGCCTACAAGGAAGAAATGGGGCTTGGCATTGGCGTGTGGAATCCGGAAAACGAGCTTGGATTGAACGTCAGTCAAAACAAAAAAGATTATAAAATTGCCTACATTGAGAGCGAAAAAATGGTAAATTATTACGAGCTTTCTTTAGATTTCAAAAAAGGTCAAGTTAATATTCCCCAACAAACGCCTCAAGGATTGATTCAGGTTCCACAAGAACAAGTAATGTTGAGGGTCGTCAGCCAAGGCTGGAAATAATAAATCATTTAAAATTATTACCCAAAACTATGCCAAACGAAAATGCAAAACTAAATTTTTTACATGTCTGTGATTATGCATCCTTAAGCGAGGGGGGGAAATTAAATGTACTTGGCACGTTTGAAAGTATGTCCTCAAAAGAGACGCCATATGTTCACCCGCAGTTTTATGTAGTTACAAATGTCAGTGTTAAAAAATTTGGGAATTATAAGCAATTTATTAAGTTGACGAGGGACAGAGATAATCAGGAAATTATTAAACCTTTCGAATTTGGTATGTCTGTTAGTGAGCCTAAAGGAACGGGTCAAGCAAAAATAGGCATTATAGCTCAACTAAACAATATAAAGTTTGAAGAGTTCGGTGCCTATTCTATTCAGATATATATCGATTCTGAAAAAATTGGCGAAACAAAAATAAACGTTGTCAGCAGGGATTAATCAAATTTAGCAAAAATTATGGCAACAGAAGAATCTAAAGACCAAAAAATAACTGAAGCCCCGATAACTACTGAATCTGAAGGAAAACCAGTCAGGCTCGAAGAGCGAACCAACACTGAATTTAAATTGGGCCAACTAGAAGTGCTAGTTGGTGCTCTAAAGGAAAAGGTAGACGGCCATATAGAATTAAAAAAATGGTTTATCGTGGCTCTTGTAACTATTTTTGGAATCATAGTGGCGATTGTAGTTGGCGCAACTAATTTAATGAATGGAAATTTAACTGCTCAACGAGAAATTCAAAAAGATTATTACCAGCTATTAATCCAGGATAAAACTGAAATAAATAGCTACATTACTAATTTAGAAAAAAATAACGGTTGTTTGCAAAAAAATTATTATTGGGATTACAAAAATTGCATATTAAATAATAAATAAAAACAAGAACATGAGTAAAATTTTGGGAATAGATTTGGCCCGCCAAAAGTCCTGCGGAACAATTAGGCGGGTAAAGGACAACATATAATTAACATATTAAAATAAACAAACATGTCTAAGATATTAGGTATTGATTTGGGGACAACGTTTTCGGCGATGGCGGTGGTGGAATCGGGTGAGGCGAAAATTGTTGAAAATAAAGAAGGGGCGCGGACTACACCTTCTATAGTTGCAATCACAAAATCTGGCGAAAGAGTTGTGGGAGTTTTGGCAAAGAGGCAGGCTGTCACAAACCCGCACAATACAATTTTTTCTGTGAAAAGATTGATTGGAAGAAAATTTTCAGATGCCGAAGTGCAGAGAGACAAAAAACTTCTGCCCTATGAAATTAAAGAATCTGCCGATGGCGGAGTTGATGTAAAAATGGGAGATAAATGGCTAAACCCGGCTGAAATTTCAGCTATGATTTTGCAAAAGTTAAAGGCAGATGCCGAAGCAAAATTGGGCGAGACAATTACCGATGCAATTATTACCTGCCCGGCATA
>ERZ1292629.1817-Hain-H43-01um-R1-1817-length-19658-cov-7_pt1 | contig 19658 bp, 21 predicted proteins | sample MGYA00564399_ERZ1292629 | MGnify/ENA primary metagenome ERZ1292629 (study PRJEB36523, sample SAMEA6512636) | groundwater metagenome | collected 2019-01-08 | study: AquaDiva: Metagenomics assemblies of 32 groundwater samples | reverse complement strand
GAAGAGGTGCAATATCCGTCTGTGCACCAGGTGTTGCAAGATTGCACTTTTGAATTAGCGATAGTTTCATTTCTTACAGCATCCCAGTCACAGATATATTCTCTTACCATTGTCGAATTGAAGCATGCGTCTTGAACATTTATTCTATAAGCTTCTATGTTCACTATACCTTTTCTGTATGGTTTGTCCCCTCCATCGCTGTCTGTACAAATTGCTTTGCATATACTTGGTTGCCCAGAGCATTCAAAATAAGTTTGAATCTGGCATGTTGATGAACAGCCGTCAGGATTGTTTAGGTTTCCATCGTCGCATTGTTCTCCTGTTTCGATGATGGAGTTTCCGCAGATTGGACATTTGTAGCACCCAGTATTTCTGTTATCATAATGCCACTCAGGCCAACCCTTATTTGTTGTTCCTAACGCAGTGTTTAACTCCCACGCATAAATATAAGAGCCAAAAGAAGCTACAACAATATCTGTCTTTCCATTATTATCCAGATCCCCAACTCCAACTGTTCCATAATTATTTCCTGTAAAAAATGAATTAATATAAATTTCGCTTCCATCAAGTCTATAAATCTTAACTTTATCATTTGAAGAAATCAAGACTTCAAGATAACTATCGTTATCGATATCTGCTAAAATAGGAGAAGAGAGCAATATATGATCATCATATTCATTTGGATAAACAGGGAATCCGCTTACTAAAGAGCTATTATAATATAGTGCATAGACGCCATTGCCAGATGAAGCCACAATTTCCAAATTTCCATTATTATCTAAATCCCCTATTGCAGGAGATCTCGTTCTATATCCTGGTTTTAATTCTTGTTTCCAATATAAACTACCATTATGATTCCAAACTCCTAATGAACCATCAGGTAAACCGATAATAATTTCTTTATATCCATCATTGTTTATATCGGATAGGATAGGAGATGACCCATATTGCCAACTGGAACTGCCATAATCATCATACGGATTTATTAATTGTACATCTATGGGGTTTATTAAGTAATTTCCATCTTTATCATAAATATAAATCCTAAACTTGCCTGTTTCATGATTATATGAAGGTACCACAATTTCCAAATTTCCATTATTATCCAGATCCCCTACTGAAACACCACTTATGCTGCCAATTGTTTGATTTAACCATAAAATGTTTCCTTGAAAATCAAAAACCCTTAATCTTCCATTATCATTACCAACAACTATCTCTAATTTTCCATCTCCATTTAAGTCTGTTAATGTGGTAGAACCATACATATTAGATGAATCGCCCGCATTTTTCTGCCATAAAACCTGTCCTATATTGTTGAATACAGTAATAATTCCGTAATTATCATTAAAAACAACTTCAAAATTGCCATCACCCTCTAGATCTCCAATAGATGGTTTTGATGTGATAGTAAACAAACCTGCAGAAAAGAGCTCTCCTCCTGAATAATTTAGAATGAAAATTTTAGACCAGCCCCCCAAAACAACATCGTTATTGTTATCATGATCTAAATCTGATAACGTTGGTGAAGAACCAAGCCAATGTCCGTAAGGTTCTTTTACAGGCCATCCTTTTCTAATATTACTGTCTTTTATTACCCTGACAAAAAAAGTAGAATGTTGATTTGCCCCATAATTAACTGTTAATCTAAGTGTATAAATTCCATTATCTAAATTGCTCATATTCCAATAACCCAATACTCCATCAATTATTTCCCCTTCAGTAAGTGAAATTCCATCACTAAACCAGTTTTCGTTATTTGAACTAAACTCTAAAACATAATTTCGTAATGGTTGAGAAGATGTTCCGCTTACAATTCCCTTTATCTCTAAAATAGAATTACCTTTAAATAAATTATTTGACTCTATTTTTGGCGAGATTATGACAGCAATTCCTGTCAAAGTACGATTTATACAAAACGGATTATATATTCCATGATTATCCCAGAACGCAGAACAAATATTCTCAATATTGGAGGTTCCATCGCTTAAATCTTCATTGTCGTCATCGGCTATTAAGGTGTTCTCTAAAAGTTCAGAGAAGGACATTGGTTGTAATCTTAAAGCATCAACAGCAAGTTTATCAGTATATTCTGCCCCATAAATCTTTCTTATATCCCAAAAAGCACCTGAAACTATCTGTGCACCAGAATGTTCTTCACAAGTATAATCTTGAGGATATCTGTTGTTATTATCACATGGTCTAGCACATGAACCAGTGAAATAGGACTCGCAAGAGTCATCCTTGATAGTGCATGACCAATAATCTGCTAAACCTTCATTCATGTTTCCAGTTTCACACACGTTTGGCCAATTTACCTCAACTAAACCTTTATTAATTCCATGGCCATACTCATGATAAATTACTCCAGCATCTAATGCAGAGCTCTCGCAATTTCGCTCTGGATTAGCCATAAAAAAGTTAATAGAACTTCCATCATAATAAGCATTGCAACTATAAGGTAAATTAACATTCACTTTCATCTGCAAATTCATTTCACTAACATTCAAAGAAGTCTTAGTGATATAATCATGAATAATATTTGTGTGATAAAATGCATTAGATTCTTCTTGTTTGTAAGAATTATCAAAGTCTATCCAATTCCAGTTGTGTGTTGTAGGAGCAATTAAATTCATTGAATAATTTGCTCTACTTTGTTGCACATTAGATACGTTAGCCCAAGGCCCTTCTAAATGTGCATTAAGATTTACATTTCCGCTTAAGTTGCTAATTTGATAATAACCTAGTTTTGTTGTTTTTGTTTGTATACCATTTCCATAAACCCATTCATCTCTAAAAGGGACACCAATTTGACGATCATCACTAAATACGGGATAAATTGGCCCATTCACAGTTCCAGATAAATCATCATATTTGATGTTATCATAATAATCTATTATTCCCCCATTTTCTGCATTAATGAAAATACTTGGTTTAATAATTGGTTGTTCATTGTCTTGGATGTTGTTTTTAATAACTGGAAAGTCAATTTTGTAAGCTAGAACATATTTTCCATTTTTTAAAGGATATACTATCAATTTAGGAAAAAGGTCAAAATTGTCTTTAACATTAAAGAAATTTTTAGACACTCTATTTGCTTCTTTTTCTGTTATTTTCGGCACGGTAGATATGTATATATCTGAAAAGTAGTTTGACTTAAGCATAACAATTTTATCACTTTTTGTAGCTAACAAAACGTAACTTCCAAATACTGGAATATTATTGTAATTTTGTTGATAAGAAATTATTTTTAATTTATCATTATCTTGTTTCTTAATAACTTTTAAATTGGAAGTTTCTATCTTTAATAATTCTTTATTTGAGCTCATAAAACTTTTAGCTAAAATGTCTATGTTCTCTACATTAACAGATTGAACTCCAAAAACAGATGTTTGTATATTACTTCCAATAATACTTGTTGGAGTTTTGGTTTCTAAATTCCACTTCACACTCCATTTATCTCCATATATCCTCTTAAAATCAGACCATTCTTTTTTATTTATTAGTTCTTTGCTTTCAACACCAACAGAGGTAAGCTCTCTATAATTATACAATCTTGTTTTAGAAGGAACTTTTATTTCCTGCAAAACAACCGAGCCTCCATCACTTGGACTCAATCTTACAACATTATAACTAACAATTTGAGCCATAGAAGTCGCAATCAAAACAGCAAGCGCTAAAACAACAAAAGAAAAAACTATTTTGCTTTGTGAACTTTCAAGAACAAGTTTGTTGTTCTTTGTACGGAATCCTCTTTTTTTATTTTTCATCTAAAGACTTATAATTTGTATTAAATAAAATCATATATATATATATCTTTCTTTAATTGGTTTAATATCGATTTAACGAGAGAAAACAAAAGATTATAAATACAAAATACTGCGTTAAATGATGGAAGGAAAAATGATAGCAATATCATTAAGAGAATATGAAGGCATGAAGGAAACTATAGAGATTCTTCAAGATCCAGAAATGATGGAGCAGATTCTAGAAAGCGAGAAGAATATAAAAGAAGGAAAAATAGTTGAATTTGAGTATTAGTAAATTTTGTGTGTGCCAACGGCTTCTAAAATGATTAGTTTTTTTTCGTCTATGCTGTGAGCTACCCCACAGTAAACTGATGATGTATTAAACCCAATTTGACAATAAATATTTTGAGACTGCGAAATGTATACCTAGTCACATATTTTCACTCTAAGTGAGCATATTGAGCAGAAGATGGAGGAAGGTTAAACAATGAGTCGAGTGGATAAAGTTGACCATGATGTCTAAAACACCTGTCAAAATAGAAAACATCTCCATTTCTTTCGCCTCTTTCTCTTTCTAGAATTGATAAACTGCCTAATTTGATTGCTTTCATTGTGTCAACACCTGTTCTTTCGGCTTCTCCTGATACTATTGCGTCTAAAAGCGAGCGCCTAATATGGTAATTGTATTCTGTAATGCTTGCCCTTATCTTAGCCAATTCATCCTCTAAAAAAAGCAACTCATATTCATCTTCTCCGTTTAATTCTACCATTTATCTTCTAAAAATTTTGTTGTTAAAAAGATATAGGTTTTAGATTTTCCTTAGTTTTTCAAGAGATTTTTTTGGACTAGCCGAATCTGAAATAAATGAGCCTGAATTTAATATAACTGCTCCTGATTTTTTTAATTTGCCAGCAGTTTTTTCATTTACACCGCCATCTATCTGAATTCTTATTTTTTTATTTAACTTTCTTATTTCTCTTATTTTTTTGTAAGTATTAAGAATAATGGACTGATGTTCTTTCCCAGGATGAACTCCCATTACTAAGATTGCATTTATTTTGTTTAGAAATTGCCCTATGTCCTTGATACTTGTTTCTGGATTTATAGCTAAACAGGGATCCATACTTAAACTCTGGATTTTTTTAATTAATTCGATAATTTTATCTTTGTTTTCTGTGGATTCATAATGAAAGATTATTTTTTTAAATCCTTTTTCCTTCAAACTTTTAAGGTATTTCTCGGCATGAAAAACCATGAGGTGAGCTTCAAAATTATTTTTGTATTTTTTTAGATTTGGTATACTAGAAACATTAATTGACTTGTTCTTCACAAATTTTCCATCCATTAAGTCTATCTGCAAATCTCTTGAGATGTCTTTTAAAGTATTAAATTTAGAAATAAATTCTTTTTTTGATGTTGCAAAGACTGTAGGTATTATTTTCATTTTTCCTATACACAATAACCTCCCCTAATAATTGATATCAACTCTATAAATGTTCTCACTCTTTCATTTAAAAGCTATTCCATGAACTCTACGTTATCTAGATACTTGAATTTTGAGTCACCTGTTAGGAATTTTATTCCTCTTTTACATGCTAAGATATACCCAAGACAGTCTATATAGGATAAATCCTGTTTTTTTTGTTCTAGCCTGAATTTATTTGCTAATTTTATATCCTCATCTGAAAACTCAATGGTATATTCTAGATATTTTTCATATAGTTCGTCTGCTCTGTCTTTTCCTTCTGTTCTAAGCAAGCCATAATGCAACTCCATCAAATTAAGCTTTGTGGTTATTATCGATACATTTTTTGTATAAGGTTCATAGGCTAGATTGCCGTTTGCTATTTCAAATAAAGCGTAACTATCAAAAAAGAAAATATTTATTTGCTCCATCCTTCTCTAACCATATCTTTAAATTCTTGTCCGGTCATTTTCCTTTTCTTAATTGTACCGAAGATTTTAGAAAGATCTGCTTTTTTAACAACTTCAACAAATATTGCATCATTCTCCTTTAAATTTTTTTCTTCTATTATTTTACTTGGAACTATCACAGCTAAGGAATTACCCCATCTCTTTAAATTTACTTGAACTGCCATGTATATACTTGTGTATCACTAGTATATATACTTTTCTAGTTATTTATTTTTCAAAATTGTGTATTTTATTTATTCTTCTTATATGCCTTTTTTCTTTGCTGAATTCTGTGCTGAGCCAGGTTTTTATTAATTGTTTTACCTTTTCAAATGAAAAATTCCTTGAACGAAGACAGGCGATGTTTGCATTGTTATCTGCTCTTGAAGTTCTGGCTGAATAGGAATCGTATATTTGTACTGCTCTTGCCCCTTTTACTTTGTTTGCAGCTATCGACATTCCAGAACCAGAACCGCAAAGTAGTAGGCCTTTAGAGTTATTTTTTACAACTGCTTCTGCAAGCTTGAAAGCATAGTCTGGATAGTCGTCTTCTTTTTTGAAAGAAAATGGACCAAGGTCTTTGTATTGTATATTTAGTTTTTCTAGAAATGATTTTAGCTTTTCCTTTGTCTTGAAACCTGCGTGGTCTGATGCGATTAAAACCTCTTCTTTGACTAACACTTTAATAAAAACAGACAAAACTATTTAAACTATTAGGATAAGTAGTCTTAAAGGTGACACATAATGTTAGAGATGCTTATTAACCCAAAGAAAGCTGAAAGGCATCCATGGGAGATGTTTTTTGTAGGGTTTTTGTATGCTAGTTTATCTGTTCTTCTTGTGACTTGGGTTTTTTCAAAGGATAGTGTTTTGGTTAAGCATTCTGGAATTTTAGTTGTGTTATTTACAGTCATATTCTCTCTTCCTTTTATTTATTATACTTTGAGATTGGAAGAGAAAAAGATAAGGAGAGGTCAAGGATATCTGGCTTTGCTGGAAGAACATAGGCATGCAATATTTTGTTTTCTGTGGCTTTTCATTGGGTTCAGCATAGCTTTTTCTGTATGGTATAGTGTTTTGCCGACTACTAGCAGCTTTAACACCCAGATAGAAACATATTGCATGATAAATAAGCCTTCAAATTTTAACGAATGTGTAACTCAATATGGCATAAAGGGCGTATCTTTGATAACTCCCTCTTTAACCACAAAAGAAAGATTATTTTTAATATTTACAAACAATATTTATGTTCTTCTTTTTACCTTGGTTTTTTCTCTGATATTTGGAGCAGGAGCGATATTTGTCTTGGCTTGGAACGCAACAGTTATAGGTGCTGCAATGAGCATCTTTTCAGGATATAAGCTGTCAGCTTTGCCTTTGGCTATAGGGCGGTTTTTTATTCATGGTCTGCCTGAGATAGCTGCTTACTTTATAGTTGCACTTGCCGGAGGAATAGTTTCTGTTGCTGTAATAAGACATGAAATAGGTACTGAAAAATTCTGGGAAGTTCTACAGGACTCTTTAAACTTGATTATTCTTGCAATCGTAGTATTGTTCCTTGCTGCTTTGCTGGAAGTGTTCGTGACTCCTGTGTTGTTTTAATAGTTGACACCACAGTTATGTGTAAATCTTAAACCTCAGATTAATAGTCTATTGAGTTTTGACTTGTTCAAAGTGTTAATTAAAGTTGTGATTTACAAATCTCACTGTTTCTCTATTTATTCTTCTGGGATCCAAAATATAGTGCAGATTCATCCATGAAGAATTTTCTTGCTCCTATTTATAGATTTAAATTGTTGTTTTATTATTAACTGGTAAAGTAAAGATAGAAATAATGTTTTAGAGAAGTTGTAATAATTATTATAGGCTACAATATGTTTTCTAATGACATAAACTATTTAAAAGACTTTAGGAATGAGTTCATGTGACTGAAAGACTATCTTGGAAAAAGTGGGAAAAAGCTGGAGACCCTCATCTTATGAATAGAATTCAATGGGGGGAAGAGGAAAAGCAAGCCTTAGAGAGTGTGTTTCAAAGTGATTGGTTTGGATATGGAGACCCAAATAAAAGGCTTGAAGGCAAGTTGTCTGACTTCACAGGAATTCCACACGTTCATCTAACAAATAGCGGCTCAGCGGCTATAGAAAATGGCTTATTAGCTTTAAAGCACTCTGGTCGTTGGATGCCTGGAGATAAGGTCCTTCATCCTGTTACTACATTCGCAACAAGCATTTCTTCAGCAATTAATTTAGGCTTAGTTCCGGTATTTATTGAAACTGAACCTCATACCTATGTTGCTGACCCAGAACAAGTGTCTGCGGCTGTAAGAAAATACCCTGATATAAAGGGAATGATTTTACCACACTTATTAGGAAATGTCTCAGATTTAGAAGGGATTTTAGAAAGTTTAGGAGAATCGAGATTTCTCCTAGAAGATTGTTGCGATACATTAGGAAGTAAATATAGTGGCAAACACGTAGGCTCATATGGAGATGTGGCTGCGTATAGTTTTTATGGATCTCATCATATTACTACTGGGGGAGTAGGTGGCGCGGTGGCGACGAAAGATGGCGATCTAGGCCGTATTCTTAAAAGTTTGATTTTCTGGGGAAGGGATTTTAGTCACTCAAACGATGATTTTTTAAAAAGATATGAATACAAAACACTCGGCACAGATAGTCAGATGACTGCTTTGCAAGCTGCATTTGGATTAAAACAAATTGACAGATTGCCCAAATTTGTTGAAGAGAGAAAAAAACAATTTAATGAAATGACAGAACTGTTCCAGCAATATGGAATTTTTCATCTTCCTCAAACCCATTCAAAATCGGACCCCAGCTGGTTTTCATATCCTTTGGCTATTAAAGGCGGTTCTTCTTTTAATAGGTCTGACTTTGCTCAATATCTCGCAGAGAATAATGTAGAGGTAAGACCTATAATGTGTGGAAATATTACAAAACAAAAACCTTTTGGAAGAGCAGAGTGGCTTTCTCTTTATGGAAATAGTTTCCCAATTGGCGATTGTATAGAAGAAAGAGCTCTATTTGTTCCTTCTTGGGGTATGCCTGAAGATCAAAGGAAAGATTATTATCGCATATTGAACGAATTTTTAGAAGCACGTACACGATAATATTAATATATATTATTAATTGAAGAGAGGTTATTTAAACACTTTCTCTGTTAAGAGAATATGAATGTGTCTATTGTAATGCCTATTTATAACCCAGATAAAAAGATTCTCGCTAGAATTATTAAAGCTGTAAAAGAACAGAAATTTGATAATAAATTTGAACTACTTATAATAGATAAAAATAGAGGCTTAGCTGCTCAGATGAATATTGGAATGAAGAAGTCTAAATATGAAATAGTAGTTATGTTGCCACAAGACTGTATTCCTGCAGACAAATATTGGCTAAAAAAACTTGTATATCCTTTAAAAGACAAAAGAGTAATTGCATCTGTATCTAAAGTGCAACTTCCCGATGAAATTTGGGATAATTTTAGCCTCTTAACAAAAGCGATTATGATTAAAGAAGCAGGAACAATAACTCCTACACTCGATGGAAAAGGCAGCGCATATAGAAAAAAGATTATGAAATCTATTGATTGGTTTGATGAAAAGAATTTTAGAACGGCTGGAGAGGATTATGATGCATATATAAAAATTAAAGATTTAGGAAAAATTGCTTATCCAAACGCTAAAGTAATTCATTATCATTCTACTAATTTTAAAAATAGATTGAGGAAAAACTATCAATATGCTAATGGATATGGTGCGCTAGTAAGAATTCACGGTATAAGAATGACTCGTTGGTATGTTGGAATAATAAAAGCAATGCCTCTTATTGGGATTATAATTTATGGTTTAAGTTACCCTTTCTCTAAAGGAAGATTTTTATTTTCTTTATATATCATCACCTCTATTATTGATCATTTCTATTATATGTTTGGGTTTTGGAAAGGTTTTTTAACTGGAAAACAAACGGTATAAAGATGAAAAAAGAAGAGCCTTTTGTTTGTATAATTATAACTAATTGGAATGGTGGAGAAAAAGTTTTGAAATGTGTCAGCTCACTTATTAAAAAGACCACTTACAAAAATTATAAAATAATCCTTGTAGATAATGGTTCTAAAGACTCCAGTCATGAAAAAATAAAAAATAAATATAAACAAATAGATGTTCTTTGTTTAAAAGAAAATATAGGGTTTACCAAAGGAACTAACACTGGATGGTCTTATGCTTTTAAAAATTATAAACCTGATTACATTTGCGATATGAATAATGATATAATAACTATTCAAGGAGGTTGGCTAACTTTAATGGTTAAAGAACTTGAGAAAGATAAAAATCTTGGAATATGTGCAAATAAACTTATTGATTATCAAAATAGACTTCAATCTCTTTTTTTCTCAAAGGATTATCCTGAACGAAAGAGATGGTATGATGAGAAGTACAGCAAAGATCAAGGCCAATATGATTTTGTGATCGAGGCCGATGCAGTTCCTGGAGGAAATATGCTCATTAAAAAAAATGTTATTGGAAAAGTGCGCGGACTTGATGAAAACTTTTTTTATGGTCCTGATGATATTGATTTTTGTTTAAGAAGCAGAAAAGCAGGTTTTAAAGTTGTTTTTTGTGGTCTTTCAAAATCAATTCATTTTGGGAGTTTTTCCTACACTTCTAACTTTACAAAAACCTTTTTATTTAAGGAACAAATATATGGTCAGATGATATTTAACTTTAGACATGGAAACTTTAAAGAAAAGATACTTAGTCCGCCAAGACAGCTGCTTCGTGCAATTATGACTAGAAAAGATACTTCTGCAAAACATGGATTTTTAAACGTTCATTTTCACAAAAAATTTCTAGAGAGAATATCTGTATTTCCTGGACAATTAATTAAGGCTCTTCGAAATTATAAAGAAATTAAGAATGATCATTTTAAGCAGATTAAAAAATAGAGGAGGACATATTTTTTGTTAAACTATTACTGAAAGTAAATATTTACCATAACCACTGTTCATCAATTTTTCCGCTAATTCATTTAACTGCTCTTTTGAAATGAAACCTTTTCTATAGGCAATCTCCTCTATGCATCCTATTTTTAGGCCTTGTCTCTTTTCAATTATCTGAACAAACTGTGAAGCTTGGATAAGACTGTCAAAACTACCCGTGTCAAGCCACGCTGTTCCTCTGCCTAAAACTGATACTTTTAAATTTCCCCTTTTAAGATATTCTTTATTTACATCAGTTATTTCTAGTTCTCCTCTTGCGCTTGGCTTTAATGATTTTGCTATATTTATTACTTTATTATCATAAAAATAAAGCCCTGGAACAGCATAATTTGATTTGGGCTGCTTTGGTTTTTCCTCTATTGAGATTGCGTTATAATTTTCATCAAACTCAACAACTCCGTAGCCTTCTGGATTTGAAACCGAATAAGCAAATATTAAAGCTTTGTCCATCCTAGGAAGTTCTTCTAATTTTCTCCCTAGACCTGTGCCATAGAACAAGTTGTCTCCAAGTATCAAAGCAACATTATCATTGCCTATAAATTGCTCACCTATTATAAACGCCTGAGCTATTCCTTTTGGAGAAGGTTGCTCTGCATATTCAAAATGCATCCCTAGATGTGAACCATCTCCTAAAAGTTTTTTGAATAGTGGCAAATCATAGGGTGTTGAGATTATCAAAATCTCTCTTATGCCTGTAAGCATTAAAGTTGACAGAGGATAGTATATCATTGGTTTGTCATAAACAGGAATTATCTGCTTGCTTATAACATGCGTTATTGGATGCAATCTCGTTCCTGAACCTCCTGCTAAAATTATTCCCTTCATGTTGCTTCCTCTTGAAGACTCGAACTTAAATAACTTTGTATGCCTCTTCTGACAGTCACTTTGATACTCTGAATTTCTATCCCTAGATTTTCTAGATAAATTTCTTGCCCAATCAATCTATTTCCTAAAACTAAATATCTATTTCTCATGAGGTTCTTTTTCCTTTTGTATTTTTTAAAGGTTCCCACCACCAAACATTTTCCTTGTACCAATTAATTGTTTTCTCAAGAGCACTATCGAAATTATGCTTTGGTGTCCAACCTAAAGATTTTATCTTTAGACAGTCTATAGAGTAACGCAAATCGTGTCCTTTTCTATCTTCAACATACTCTATGGATGAATGATCTTTGCCCATCTTTATCAATATCTTGTTTGTTAAATCAATATTTTGCACTTCGTTTCCGCCTCCAATATTGTAAACCTCTCCTGAATTTCCTTTATGAATTATCATATCTATAGCCTCGCAATTGTCTAAAACAAAGAGCCAGTCTCTTACATTTTTCCCAGACCCATAAAGCGGTACTTTCTTACCTAGAATTAAATTTGTTACAAAAAGAGGTATTACTTTCTCTGGAAATTGATATGGGCCGAAGTTGTTGGATGAACGCGTGATAGTTATAAATTGATTATGTGTGTGGACTGCAGCCAAACATAACATTTCTGCCGCAGCCTTTGAAGCGCTATAAGGAGATGAAGGCTTTAAAATGTGGTTCTCTTTGGATGATTGCGCATCAAAGCTTAAAGAGCCATAAACCTCATCTGTTGATATTTGTATAAATTTTTTAACTTTACTTTTTCTAGAGATATCAAGCAGGTTTTGAGTTCCGACTACGTTTGTTTTTATGAATATATAGGGATCCAGAAGAGAGTTATCCACGTGTGACTCTGCTGCAAAGTTGACTAATATATCTCCTTCTTTGAGTATTTTAGACATTTCTTCAGACTCACATATGTCAGCCTTAATGAACTGATAGTTTTTGGCGTATTCTAATTCTTTCAAATTGTTTAAATTTCCGGAGTATGTAAGTTTGTCTACGTTAATAAACAAATAATCAGCATACTTCTTAACCATGTAGTTTATAAAATTGCTTCCTATAAAACCTGCTCCACCCGTAACTATTATTCTTTCTTTATGCACAATATTAAATTATATTTGTATTTAAAAAAATTTGTATTTGAAATGATAATCATTGCTTGTCAAATTCCCTGACATTAGCTGAACTTTCAGAGATTAAATAATACAATAAAAATCCCAATTACAGCAAGCTGCTAGTGGTATTTTTAAGCCTCAAACTGAGACTGTCGCAGCAATATGCGGATTGTTGAACTCAGTTCGAGCAACAAAATGATATTTTTACTAGTTTTAAAATTATTGAAAAGAATGTTTTTATGATGTAACACAAAAATTTGTCAATTAAAATAATTCATGAAAAAGTAAACTAAAATTCCAAGGATAACTCCTCCAACTAAATCTGAGAAATAATGCTTTTTAAGATAAATTCTTGAGTAAGATACTAATAAAATAAGCAAGGCAGAAAGCAGGACAGAGTATAAGTTTAGATAAACACTAGTGAAGATTAGGCATAACAAAGTTATCCTTGCTGAATGCATACTTGGAAAAGATGAAGCATCTAATTTTTCTAAAAGATTCTTATGACTTTGTTTTTTTGGGCGAGGCTTATAATAAATAAACCTTATTGCAAAAGTTATCAGATAAATTAGGATCAAACTCAAAAAAGTCAGTTTGAATAATAAAAAATTACCTTGGAATAATAGAAGGCTGCAAATGAATAAATAAAAAGCAGGTCCGCCGAAATAAGTGACTTCTTCCATTAGTTTTTTAGGTATCATTTTATAGGATCTTAAATTGATTAAATTTATATAGTTTTACATAAAAAAGAGAATATGTTTTTAATGAAAATATTAGGAGGAATTGACTTAGTATCAGCAATAGCTTTTCTTATGATTATTTTTGGCGTAAAAGTTTTTCCTGTATTCTTTATTTTTTGCATTGTTTTGCTTTTTATAAAGAGCTTGTTTATTTTTACTGGTGACTTTCTAAGTTTTATAGATTTAATCTCAGGACTAATGCTACTGATATCTTTATTTCTTAATTTACCTATATTTTTATTATGGCTTTTTACATTTCTATTAATTGGAAAGGGTTTGTTTAGCTTTGTTTAAAAGAAATTTCAACTTTTTTAAGCTTCTATTTTTTTCAGCATGTCTGCGAAAGCAGGTCTTGTTACCAAGATGCCTACGCTCACTCCTATTATTGTTGTAAGGGCGAAACCACGAAGAAGACCAGCTCCAGCCCAAAATAGAGGAATCATGGCAGCTACTATTGTTAAGAATGCTCCAACTATTATGAATAAAGCTCTCTTGATCCTTTCTTTTATACTACTGGAGTTGTTAGCTTTATCAGAAACAGATTCATCAATTATAACTATCTGATCGTTTACTCCAGTTCCAATACCTGCAATTATCCCTGCTATACTTGGAGCATCAAGATTCCACTTAATCAATGCAGCTATACCTAGAGTAATAAACACTTCAGAAAACATAGTTAAAATGACTGCTAAGGTAATCTTTATTTTTCTGTATTTTACGAAAATAGCCAAAGAGACTATTATGAATACCAATATCCCTAAAAGAAATATACTTCTGCTAAATTCTTTTCCCAATGTCGGAGAGATAGTATCTAACTTAACTATCTCTAGTTTGTAGGGCAAACTACCTGTCAATAAAATTGTCTGTAACTTGTTCATTTGGATTCTGGCTTGTTTTACCGCCTCATCTTGAGTCACTCCAGAACCAGATCCTTGAATAGATATTTGCGTAGTAGTCTGTCCTCTTAAACCGCTACTGATTAAAAGAGAGTCGACTTCATTATTATCTACATAAAGATATAATTTCTCTGAAAGATATTTACCAGTTTGATCTAAGGAAAGGTTTCTTGTAATGTCTGCATGTTTCTTTGCTGCTTCTTCCCTAAGATAAACTGCAAACTGAAAGTTACAAGCATATCCACCTTCTGCAGGAAAACACCCCGTAACTGCGGAGCAAGAGGCATCTGATCTACAAACATCGCTTATGTCTTTGTTTCCACCTTCAAAGACTGTTTGATTTCCTATTTTCGCTTCAAATTTTCCTTGACTGCCTAAGAGATCAATTATGTCCTTTGAAGAAGCTCCTGCAACCTCAACAACCATAAAGTTGTTTCCCTGAAGATCCTTTGTCGATCTTACAGAAATATCTTTGACTCCGAAAGCATTTAGCCTTTGAGAAGTTATGTCTACTAGATCTTGTATATCTGAATCAGATAAAGAAACATTTGCAGGTTTTAATACCGCACGAATCCCTCCACTTAAATCTAGACCTGTTTTTATCTTTGTAGAGGGTTCACTTTCTACATTTATCTCTGAAATGTTTGTTGCAAAAAATACAAAATCTTGATTATCTGCTTTTATTTCTACTCTTGATTCTGAGCCTGATGAAAACGTTTCTGTGACTGCACTGGTGTAATCTTCTATACTTTTGATCGGCTTTGAATTAAACTCTTGAATAACCATGCCTGCTCTAATTCCTTGATTGTAGGATGTTGAATTTGTCTTTACTTCTTTTACTATTATACTTGTAGTAAACTTAGGAGAGATCATAAGCAGAGCTAAAATAAGAACAATAATTAATATGTAGATTCTTAAAGTTAATTTGACCATTTTAACTCAACCTCTTTTTTACAGCATACCATTTAATTATGCTTGCATTTGTCAACCAAGTATTAACTATATCTGCAAATAAACCTAAGGAGAGTATGAGAAATATCTGCCTGAAAGAATCTGGAAGTGTAGTTACCAAAACGAAAGCTGGAATAACTGCGAGCAAGGCTGTTATAGTCATAAACATTCCAGTTTTGAAAGAACTATATATTCTGTCGTTTACTGTTCCTTCTTTCTTTTTCAAAACACGAGTTGTCAATAAGATATCTGTGTCAACTGAATAACCTATGAGCATTAAAAATGCTGCAATTCCAGCTGCTGAGACTGCGATTCCAAAGTAATTTATCACTGCTAGAGGCATAATTATATCCGCAAAGGCTGCAAAGATTACTGCTAAACTAGGAATAAACGTCCTGAATAGAAAAAATATAACGCAAGACATTAGGATGAAAGAAATTATAAGGGCAATTATTAATTGTTTGTAAAAACTGTTGCTTAATGATGCTCCGCTGAATTCTATGTTTGCGTTTTTTTCATCTATTTTTATACCTAAAATATTTTCAACACTGCTTTTTAGTTCTTCTGAATTGGCTGAAGAGTCTATTATTAGCGCTAAATTTTTTGAAGTTGATCTATCGCTGATTGTCCTGACTCTAACATCTTTGAAAGTTTCTTTTAGTCTTGATTCTAACTCGAGATGATCATAATCTCCTTGTAAAGTTATAGTTGTTCCGCCAGATAAACTGGAATCTCTTAAGAACAAGTTGCCTGTTGATTTATAGAAACCGATTAAATAAATTAGGCTGATTAATAGTATAGCTATTGGAATTAAAAGCAGAGCCTTGTAATATTTGTCATACCAGTTTTTATGATGTGTGTTCTGTTGCTCTAAACTCATTCAAATATACTAAAATAAAGGGTTTTAAAGTTTGTTATTGGCCGAATTTTTCGTATTGCTGTAACAAATAATCTACTGTGCTATTTAGTGTAGCTAGCTCGGTGTATTTTTCTTTAGGAACTTCGATCTGATATCTTTTTCTTAATTCCATAACAATATCTAGAAAATCCATCGAATCTAAATCTAATTGATCCCTTAGCCTTTCACCGTCTTTTAAGTTTGTTAAATCTGCATCTGGAGCGACGGCAACTATTATTTCTAAAACCTTTCCTCGAATATGACCTCTTTTTTCCTCTTCTGAAACCATACTATTCTTCAGAATTCAATCTTATAATTATTTTGATTGTTGAGAACATCTATTTGGAATAGAATATGGATCTTCAAGAAATAAAGTGGAGCGCAAATAAATGGTTATTAAATGGAAATGGAACTAGAATCACTTTAGATTTTACCTTTCCACCCGATTTTTTCTTCCATTCTATATTTATGCTACTTCCTGCAAGATTTTCCATCGCGTCTTGATAAGCAGATACTAAAGTCTCCTGGCTATTTTCATCAACAAAGGCCTTTGTAAATGGCTCTTTTATTTTTGACCATTCCTCTGGAGAACTATAGCCGAGAAGAGAAGAGAATTTCTTATTGCAAACTTTATTCGAGTCATCTAAAAAAAGATAAACTGATTGCGCAGAGCCTTCAAAAATATCTTTAAGGTGCTCGGCTAACTCTTTAATTAATTCTTCGTGTGTTTGATGTTCTTTCATAATTTTACAAGAATTTAGAACTATTTAAAATTTGTTGATTTCTTTTTGAAACTTAAATAATTCCTCCTTAGAAGAAACTAACAATGCAAATAGAAATGTACACATAGGCTGCTATATCCGTTGCTTCTACATCTTTTCTCAGCCTAATGTCTCCAAACTGTACTATGCGCTGTGGGGGAATCGAACCCCCGTCGACTGGGTGGAAACCGGCCATTCTAACCACTAAACTAACAGCGCTTGATAAATTAGCTACTTAAGGGCTTAAAAAGGTTTTTACTCTTTGCTTTAACGCATCCGGAAGGATTTGAACCCTCGACCCTTGGGTTAGGACCCCAATGCTCTATCCGGGCTGAGCTACGGATGCATTTTAAACTTAAAAAAGATTTTCTTATAAAAGTATCTATATTATGTAATAATGGAAAAATATCCACAAAGTTGGAACTGGAACAAAGTTATAACGCGTGTTTAAATAGGTTAAATCTGAAAACTTCTTATGGAAAAAGAAAGGAAAAAGGTTTATTCATTTATTGTAGGAACAATGATTATTTTAAATATTTTAACAATTGTTTCTGCGTCTGTTGAATCTGATTTCTTCAACTTATTAAACCAAGAAAGACAGTCTTTGAATGTTTCTGCTCTGTCAAATAATCCTCAATTAAAAAATGCGGCTTATCTTCATTCTAAAGATATGGGTGAAAACCATTATTTCAGCCATACATCCTTAGATGGTCGTACTTTCGTAAATAGGATAGTTGCAGCAAATTATACAGATTATCGCGCTCTGGGAGAAAACATAGGATACCATACTGGATTTGCAGAAGCAAACAAAATTTTTAGTATGTGGAAAAGCAGCCCAGGCCATTATAAGAATATGATTTCTCCCAATTTTGCAGATGCAGGCTTAGGAGTTTACTATGCTGGAAACTCTATGTATTATACTTTAGATCTTGGTAAAAATAGAAATTCTGTAATCATTAACACTACTCTGCCAAATCAAATAAATCAAACTAACAGCACAAGTCCTGCAAGTAACAATTCTAGTAATGTTGCGAATCAAACTAATGTTACAGGAACTAATAACTCCGTTACAGACTCGAATTATAACTTTTCGTACAAAATTTCTGGAAGATATGTAGATTATTTTTTCATAATTAAAGATCCGAATTTTTACACTATAAGTTATTCTAAAGATAACCAGAAAAGCAAGGTTATCTGCTCTTGGTTGAAAAACAAGAATAGCTGTTTCCTTAGATCTTACTACACTCCTGGAAAACACACAATTTTGTTTGAAATTAAAAACAAACAGGGACAGGTGAATAATAATGTTTTGAGTATTGAGATATTATAATTGGCTGTTTTATAAGCATTGAGAATTATTTTTTTAGTTTAGCCTAATTGTTTCGATCTTTTATTTTCTTCGTAAGCTAATAGTATATTCTCTACTCCTCTTGAAACGAAGTCTTTTCTAGTGGCAGGAGAATCGGCTCGCATTACATATAAGGATGAACCATATAGTAAAGCTCCTACTCGAATAGGTAAAAATCCAAGATCTGGATTTGCTATCTCAGATGCAAAAGGTATTGCAGAAATAATTGGCCCATGAACCATATTCCTTACTCTATCTTCCTCTACTACAGAATTTAACAGATCATCATTTCTAGCTTTGATTTCTAGGTTCTCCATTTCCCTATTTCCTCTAGCTTGTAAATAAAACACTGAACCAAGAAAAGCACCAACTATAGATGCTGCAAAATAATTATTCTTTTCTTGAACTAAAGGATACATAGAGGCTGAAACTACGCTCAGCGCTAAACAAGTATTAGCCAACCCTGCTTTAGTGTCTCCAGTTGTCCAGTTGTAAGCACGCACAGCTAAGTTAACTCCCTTCATGATAGTTTCGTCTATGGCTAAATATCCTTTTGTCAAAAGGTTTTTCATAAAGGACTCGAAAATTCTCTCTATTTAAGCCTTTGCAAATATAACTGCAGATAAAATCATAATATACGACTTAGCAAATTTAGTGTGTATGGGTTCAGGACATATGTCCTAGTCTTACACAACTTAGCAAATTTAGCAAAAATTATTAATGCCTGTTTCCAGTTATTTGTATGAAAAAGGTCTTTCTTATCGGAATTTTAAGTTTATTTTTAATTTTTATTTTAGTTTCTGGAAACGCGAGTGGACAAGAAATTCCTAGCTATCAGGATAAATATGTTAATGATTTTGCTGGAGTTTTAGATTCTTTACAAGTCGAAGGATTGAGAACTCTGTTTTATAATGTTGATCAAGAAACTACTGCGGAAGTTGTATTTGTTAGTTTGGATACTATAAATGGAGAAGATATAAGTCAATACGTTATTGAACTAGGAAGCAGTTGGAAAGTCGGAAAAGCTGATAAAGATAATGGACTCGTTATTTTGTACGTTAAGGACATAAATAGAATATGGGTGTCAACTGGATATGGACTTGAAGGAATACTGCCAGATTCAAAAGTTGGAAGATTGCTTGATGAGAATTATGTTCCATTAAGAGACTCTGGAAATTTATCTCAGGGAATTATCTCTTTTAGTGAATCTGTTGCTCAAGTTATTTATGATAACAAAGAAGAAGTTTTATCTGGACAGGCTGGAAGAACACAAGACAAGCTTGGTTTTATTAGCTATATCATATTATTTATTATTCTCTGGATGATAATTCGTTTTATTACTAGAAGAGGAAGTAGATTCTGGCTTCTTCCCTTGTTCTTGCCTTCTGGAAGAAGCTCTGGAGGTTTTG
>ERZ1292629.1816-Hain-H43-01um-R1-1816-length-19659-cov-6_pt1 | contig 19659 bp, 34 predicted proteins | sample MGYA00564399_ERZ1292629 | MGnify/ENA primary metagenome ERZ1292629 (study PRJEB36523, sample SAMEA6512636) | groundwater metagenome | collected 2019-01-08 | study: AquaDiva: Metagenomics assemblies of 32 groundwater samples | reverse complement strand
ATGCCTTCTGATGGCGTCATCTTCTTGCCTTTCCTGTGGCCCGCCCTGGCCGTCCCTATTGGCTGACAGTGCTGGATCAGGTACACGCTCACTTCCCTCAACAGTCTTCCAACAGAAGAACTGGTGCGGGAATCTGTCGTAAGGAAACCCGGCGCACCATCTCATACCTTGAGGGGGCTCCAACCGGGCTGTCTCGCAGTGCTCGTCACAAATGAAGGTCTCAGCATCTTGAATCCAGCCGCTGTAATCCCGGCCATAGGCTTTGCTGGCCGGATTCCATCGGGCATTTTCCAGGAGAAAAGTGACCCGCCAAGTCGCAGTCTCACCGCAGTATTCGCACCACCGGCGTTTGTATATTTGCAATCTGGTCATGCCTTCTGATGGCGTCATCTTCTTGCCTTTCCTGTGGCCCGCCCTGGCCGTCCGAGGCAAGGCGGGCAGAGGGCACCCGGAGCGGGGACAATGAGGCCCCTGGATGGCTGCCCGTACATCAAGCTGGCTCCGGCGAATCCAGGGAGGTTAGGCTGTCCCGGTCCCGGGCCTCGTCCACACGTTCAGGCCCCGCCCTCAATAGCAGCTCTAGAGCAGTCATCAGGTCGGACCTGGTCTTCGTGTCCCGGTTGTGTGGGTCATGCATCAGAGCGCAGAAGACGAAACCCAGCGCGAACGAAAGGATATCTACGTCCGGGGCGGGATCGTATCCGTCCAGCACGTCCTCCACCCACGCGACAGTGGCGGCCAGGGTCTCCCGACCCTCTGGGGTGGAGATACGGTGTCCGGCCCGCCCTAGGATCCCATCGTAGTCTCGACTGAACAGTTGCTTCGCCATCCGTGTCTCGCTCCTTTCAGGTTGCCTCTCCCTCCGCGGCCAGGGGCGTCCAGATTGAGTTGCTCGTTTCCCAGTGTCCACCCCTGTCCTTCCAAGGCCAGGCAAAGGTCCACAACTCAACGTCAGCCAAGTCGTTGAGCCATTCAGCGGCTGTCTTCTTGATGGTTCCGGTCCTCGGAACGTATCGGGCCACCATCCTCTCCGGCTCAAGTGAACTGAGGAAATCTCTCAGATGATCCATTTTATTTTCCTTTCAGCTTGCCCCCTGCCCACGGAACCCAGGGTGGCGCGTGCCGGGCGGAACGGGCAGGCAATGAGACCCGCCGCGGGCGGCTGGTGAATCGCTTATTGGTATGCGTTTTGAAGTAGCTGCCAGGCTTGACGCAACGCGTCGTCTCTGCGTACAGCTTTGACCCGGCGATGGGCGCACTGGGCGTGACCGTAAAGCTCTGGAATCTGGATGATCTCACCTAAGCCCTCCCGTAGAAAATCATTCGTCACCACGATGTTGTGTGGTTCCAAGGTGATGGTTAGTCCGCCTTCTCGGGTCAAGACTTCACCGCAGAAAACGCATCGGTACTCTTGTGGCTTCGTTTCTAAGTCATCCATTGCTCTTGTCCTTTCTGCCGCCGTGGGCGGCTTACTCTTCACTCTTGCGGAACTTGCTTGCGCTGCGCTGCCCGGCCACCTCAGCGAGTATCAATGTTCGTTCCTCGCCGGATGCGATCTCGGTGCCCGATGCGATTCCGCTCTGCCCCTCGGTTGCTTCATAGACATGCCAGCGAAAACCGCAACGATCCTCAGTTCCGTGCAGGTCCTCGACCTCGTACCAGATGTGATTTCTGAAAAAGCTCATTGTTGTTCCCTTCTAGTGTTGCCGGGCGGCAATGAGGCCCGCCGTGGGCGGCTAGGCGAATCTAGTACATGAGGCAGCTTACGGCTTGGCAGACCAGTTTCCAGGTGTCATTCTCCGGGTTCTCGGAAACAAGTCCCACGACTTGACCGAGGCGCTCGGCTCTTCGCCACTGCGCCAGGATGTCCCTGACCTTGCCTGAGACCCGTTCCTTCGCTCTCCTCAGATCGCGCTCGGCCTCGGTAAGTTGTCGCTCTGCCGCGTGCAAGGTATCCAAGTAGTCCAGCAGATTTTCATGGTCCATTTTCAGGTTAGTCTTTGGCATCTCACTCCTTTCGTCGCCGGGGGCGGCTAGTTCTTGCTCTTCTGGTCCGGGTGAATCCAACCGCCACACGGGGGCCGTATCTTACGGCCCGTGGCTTTCACGATGTCGCAGATGATCTGGGTGCTGGCCTGTTCTAGCTCCCAGCTTTCCCGCTTCAGTCTCTCCGCCGCCCGGTGCAACTCGACGGCCCGACGGCGGTGCTTCCTTATCTCGCATGGCGTCATCTTGGCTCGCCTCTCAAAGAATCCACATAGGCAACCCAGGCCAGAACGTCCTTGCGGGTCTGCGCCTTTTTCAGAGTAAACGGCAGCCCTATTTTCGGGGTGATCTCCACGGCCCAGCCCAGCCTGCCCTGCTCGATCGCTTGAGCGTCCTTGACTCGCGGGTTGTACCGGAGTTGGTTCCTAGCGGTTGTCTGTGCCCTTGTCTTGGTCATCTTGGCTTACTCCTCTTTGTCATCATCCTCGAAGTCAAACCCTTCAGGGGCCTGGGCATGGAAGGCGTTCACGTAGAGTTCCCTGTCGGGATACTTGACCTTGATCGTGTCCTCAGCGTCCCCCTTGTGAGCATCGCAGCGCACGTAAGGCCGCAGCTCAGGGTCGGGCCAGGGGTAGAGAATCCAAACAGCCCGCCTTGGGCACCGGGATTCGGGGTCGCCCTTGAGAAAGCCCTGGTCGTCTAGGCGCGGGGGATCCGCGTACCAGTTGCACCGCTCATGCGGCCAGCGTGGTTTGTTGTCTAAGGTCATCTTGGCTCACCTCTCATCCAACGGTTGAATAAAGCCCGTGATCCCGTGACTAGCTGATACGATCCGTCTCTACGCTGGCTCACTAGCGCCTCAGCGTGGGCGCTCTTCAGGGTGACCATGGCCGCGTACCCTTGCTCTTTCAGCATGGCCGCATAGGATGGCCAGGCTCCCTGCAACTCTTCGACCGTCTCATGCGTGACTGCGATCTGGGTCATCTTGGCTCACTCCTCTCCGAGCGGCAATCTCTTCGGGGCGTAGCGCTTCAATGTAGGCCCCGACCAATAGGACTCCCTGATCCGCTCTTGGATTCTGGCCCACCGGGGCTGACGGTAGCGCCATCGCAGCATGGCCTTGATCTGTCTCATGTACCATCTGGGTCTGGGGGTCATCTTGTCTCACTCCTCCCAATGATCCGGGCAGTAGAAATGGCCCGTTGTTTCCGACTTGCCCCAGCCTCTTTCGAGGGCCAGGTGTTCAGCATCTTCTTCGCTGTATGCTGATGGGCCTACGGTCTGGCAGGATTCGCCGGGCGAGACGTAGGCATGACAAAGAGTGCGGTATAGTTTCGCGGGTCTGGACTTAAACTTTCCGCCGGGCATCTGTTCCCACATGACGCTCACCATCCTTGTCCTTCCGGGACTTGCGGATTGGCCGGATCGTGACCGTGACCTCTCGCCCGTCGTCGGTTGGCCAACTTACCTTCGTTGTGCCCCGCCCCTTGTCTATGGCCAGCGCCAGCAGCACGGCCTCGATCAGTGCATGGCGAGCGGTCATCTTGGCTCACCTGCCTCTTTTAGTGTCGAGCGGATCATGTCGTCGAGCGTGCCGATCCAGCCCGGCGTATTGACCTTGGCTGCAATCGTGGCCAGCGTGGACGTAGACACCCTTTCAGCCTGTAGTTCCCAAGCGCAAGGAACCACGCTCGCATTGTGGCCTTGCTCTTGGAGTACACCGGCAATCTTCTCTAACAGGAGCTTGTTGCACCTGATCCTACCCATCCTGGCTCTCCCTTGCCCCGGCCCCTTGGGCCCGCGGGCTATCTTGAAACCTGTGTCCACTGCCCCTTGATCTTGCGCTCGATCTTGATAGCCGGCGGCGGCGTTCGCAACTGCGCCAGTCGTTCGGCTTCCCAAACCATGACCGTCTCATCATTGCCCAGCCCTACCCAACGGGCCGCCAGGTCAACTGTGATTCGGATACTCGCACTCATTGCCTTGCTCCTTGCCCCGCCGGTGTCCGGCCGCGGGCAGTTTCCGTCTTGGCCGGTTCCCCGGCCATTCACCCGGGCACTACCCGGGATCATCAGGACGGGTTCAGTTCTCCAAGACGAACTAGCACGTCATAGCAGCTTTCGGGAGTGTCCGCCCGCGGGCAGTTGGGAACATGTCCTTCTGTGCGCCCACAGTCCGAGCAGCACTCCGCCCAGACTGCGGGTATCCACCGGGTATTGCCCGGTTCTAGCTTCAACTCCGTGTGTCTCACCAGCTTGTGAGTGTCGCCCTTCTGCCAACTCATCCTCTATCTCTCCCTTGCCCCGGCGCTGTGCGCGCCCGCGGGCCTCGCAAACGTTCCCCTCAAACAGACCCCCGATGTGCTAGGCTGGATTATTCCTCGGACAAGTCAGCAATGATTTGGAGCAGTTCTGCTACCTCTGCGGGCAAGTAGCATCCTGGCCGAAGGTTCCCCGGATACGGCTGCTCGTTCTCGCCGTTCTCATTGCCTGGTAGCTTGAAGTGGAGCTTGTCCGGGTTCCGCCTTGCCCAGTCAGCACAGTCCCTAACTGAGCGCACGAAGCACTCTAGACTGTTGTTGTACTTGATGTGTATTGCCATTCTGTGTGCTCTCCCTTGCCCCGGTCCCGTGGACCCGTAGGCTCACCCGATTCGCACGGTGTCCCCGGCCTGCCCGTGGTCGAGCACCCAAAGCACCAGGCTGTATAGGTCGGGGGAATGGTGTGGTCGGCGCTCGGAGGTTCCGTGGCTCAGCACGGCGACCCGTTCCTCGGCGATGGTGTCAGGATCCTCCTGGATCGGAACATCCGGCTCCAGGTAGGTACGGCTTACTTCGTTCAGGTTCAACATCGGCTTGATTCTCCTCGGTTTGATTGTGGGCCGGGCGCTTTGCCCTAGCCTCATTGGGATTATACCACAAGTTCGGGATTCTGTACACCCATTTTTCGGATATTTTTCCTTGTTAAGTTTGGCCCCGATTTGCGCGGTGCGACGCGGAAGTGCGCTTGACAGGATAGAAACTTTTTTCCTTCACTTATTCGGAACCTTGCCGGAGTGGGGCGGATTCGGGCGGTTGACGGGCCGCCACGGGCGGGGCTAGAGTAGGGGCATGGCCAAGGCGTCAAAGGCGGAAGTGGCTGAGGGGCCGGAGCGGATCAACCCCGCCCTGGCGGGTCTGGTGCGTCCGCTGGAGGGGCTACGGGAGAACCCCCGCAATGCCCGCATCCACGGTGACCGGAACCTCCAGGCCATCTCGGCCAGCCTCAGCGAGTTCGGCCAGCAGGCCCCCCTGGTGGCCTTGCGGGACGGCATGGTGCTCTCCGGCAACGGGCGGCTGCGGGTGATGCTGACCCTGGGCTGGCGCAGGGCGGCGGTCATGGAGTTCGACTCCGAGGACGAGGCGCGGGCCGCGGCCTACGCTCTGAAGGGACTTAGGGACAAAAGCCGGAACTCTTGGATGAACAAGAGACGGAACTTGCGGGGTATTGCTAACTTGTCATGCTCTTCTCTTCCCGTCGGATTCATGGATAACCCAGATGGCGGATTGACCATTAGGGTCTCGGCCAGGCTTAGACCAGTTTGGCTAAAACTCCTAGAGGCTGAAGTTCTACTAAAAGAGGGGCGTTATGGAAACGCGGTCAGGATTGCCCTGGAATCCTTCGCGCTCTTTGCCGAGGTTCACAAAACGACTTGGCGGGATAGGACACTAGGCGATATTGGTTTCTGCCTTGTGTACATCTTGAGGTGGCAGAAGTTTGAACGTTTTCTTGAATGCCCGCTGACCTTACACCGCTTTCATCCTGCTATCCGCAAGCTCGCAAAGAATCTTTTGGTTGAGCAGGAAGGTTGCTGCCGTTATTGTGGTGGAGAGTTGGCAGGCGGCTTTCATGTGGATCATGTTGTTCCAAGGATTCAGGGAGGGGATGACTCTGAATCGAATCTTGTTTTGGCGTGTCCCAGATGCAACATTTCTAAGGGTGGAAGAACGCCGAAACAATGGCTGGTGGCTCTTGGTGCAAAAAAAGATACTGAATCGTGTAGTTCCTAGCCGGTTGGAGCATGTTGACTGGTTCGAGGTTCGGAACCGCTACATTCGGTCGTCTGAGGTTATTGCGCTTCGTACATTGGCGACTGAATACCGATTAAATCCTAGCACGGTGTTTCGTAAGTCTACCTTGGAAGACTGGACTGGTCAGCGGGAGCGGTACTGGAGTGCTTTACAAGCAAGGAGTGATAATCTATCAATTATCCGGCGCTCCGAGACTGACTATGAAGTGCGATTGCGACACTCCCAACATTGGGCGGAGATCGCGCAATTGGCGCGCCAGTCCGCTTTGGCACTGGGAATAGTAACTGAGGTCAACGGTGAAACATGTTTTCTTGTCCCTCCTGATTTTGCACAATCCTATCGAAACTTTGTTGCCAGTTTCGAGCAGGCCACAGATCAGGAAAGAATTGCTTTGGGCTTGCCGACAGAGAAGGTTGAGCATGTTTACGACGGGAGGGTAATTCTTGAGTTCGACCGCGGAGACGGATTTGCGGGACGCAACGGTTTTGGAGCGCCCGAAGACGACGATCCTCCGGCTGCGTTGCCGCCCCTTCCCAGCCCAGGCAGCGGCGCTTGATGCCCTCTACCAGCGCAAGCGCCGCATCCTGCTGCGCTGCGGTCGGCGCTGGGGCAAGAGTAAGCTGGCCGCCGTGGTCATTGCCCGCGCCGCCACCAGCTACGGCTATCACCGCGGCTGGGTGGTCACGCCGTCCTACCTGCTGGGGGACGAGATATGGTCGCACCTGTTCGACATCGTGCCGCCGGCCGCGTTTAGTCGCAGCCCTAAGCGCACCTTCCCGAAGGCCCTCTGGTTCAAGCCCTGGAACTGCCGCGTGGAGTTCCGGTCCTCGGAGCAGAAGGGCGAGCTTCGGGGTGCGGGCCTGGACTTCGTGGTGGCGGACGAGGCCAGCCGCATCCCCGACGCCAAGTGGAACCCCGTCATGCCCTCCCTGATAGACTCCGGCGGCTGGCTCATGGGGATCACCTCGCCCCGCGGCGCGTCCGGCTGGTTCTACAACATGTGGCGGGAGGGCGAGGACGGCAGCGACCCCATGTACTACCTGCACCACGCTAACAGCTATGAGAACCCCTACGTCAATCCCGCCGAGATTGACCTGATAGCCCGCGGCCTGCCGGAGGCGATCCGGCGGCAGGAGATTGAGGCGGAGTGGGCCGAGGACGCGGGCGCGGTGTTCCGACGCATCGAGGCGTGCGCAACGGGCCAGTGGCTCTCGGAGTCGGAGCGCGGCCACCGCTACGTGATCGGCTGCGACCTTGGCCGCCTGGTGGACTGGACGGTCATCTATGTCATGGACGTGGCGAGCCGCTCGGTTGTCTGGGGCGACCGCTTCCGTGAGGTGGACTGGGCGATCCAGCGGCGGCGCGTGGCCGGGGCCGCCCGCATGTGGAAGGCTCCCGTCTGGCTCGACGCCAGTGGGATCGGGGACGTGGTGCTCAGTAATCTTCGTGAGGATGGCGTGGCAGTGGTGCCCATCAAGACCGGCGTGCCCGCCGAGAAGCAGAAGCTGGTCTTCGACCTTGCCACCTCGATGGAGCAGGGCAGCGTCAGCTATCCGCTGGGGCCTGCGCCGCTCTCGGAGTTTCTGAGCGGTGAGATTCTAGCGGGTGAGCTTCGCAGCTTCGGCTATCAGATCAGGGGCGAGCACGTGTCCTACGGGGCGGAGCCGGGCTACCACGATGACTGCGTAGTGGCCCTGGGCTTGGCACTCCAGGGCGCTCAGAGGCAACCTAGCGGGGCGGGGCAGGTGGCGGGTGCGCTAGGGGCCGACCGCGCCACAGCGGGCAACTACAGCGGGCGGGTGTTCAGTGGGCGCTGAGGCTTGACAGAACTATGCAAATGTGTAAGTATCTGGCCTATGTTAGACTGTCGGCAGGGTGGCCCGGAAGGGCGGGCACGACATGGCAGCGATTGAATCTGATGTGAGGGCCGCAAAGTTGGTGAAGGCGGGCGAGGTTAGCACCGCGGGGCGCCGCTCCGTGGGGAGCATCTGGGGGTTGTGGCCGGAGCCGTATGATCCGGAGGGGATCACCCTCACCACCTACGACACCATGCGGCGCACCGACGAGACCGTGAAGGCGGGCCTCCAGTTCCTTAAGCTGTCGTGCATCTCGAAGATGGGCGAGTACCAGCACGAGGACCCCAAGATCAAGGAGTTTGTGGACACGGCGATCTCCCTCATGCGGGGCACGCTGGAGCGAACGATGAGCGAACTTCTGTCGGCGCTCTGGGCGGGCTTCGCCTGCGCCGAACTGGTCTATGCCCTTGTGCCTAGCGGCCCGTGGGCGGGGAAGGTTTACTACGACAAGATCAGGGTGCTGCACCCGCTGAGCGTACACCCCAAGGGTATTGAGGCCGACGAGCATGGTAACGTGAAGGCCATTGTCCAGTTTGCGGGGCAGGGGGTTGAGGAGCGGCGGCTCGAGGAGCGCAAGTTCCTGCACTGGACCTATGCCGGGGGCGGTGAGACGTTCGGCACGATCTGGGGAACCTCGATGCTGCGGTCGGCGCACCGCTGGTGGTTCGCCAAGGACCTGGGGCAGAAGCTCTGGGGCATCTACCTGGAGCGATTCTCGATCCCGCTGGCGCTGGGCTTCTTCCCGCCGGATGAAGTGTTGTGCCCGGTCCACGGAACGACCGAGCCGGGGCCGACCGCCGGGCTTCACATGCTCCAGGCTTGGAACACGAAAACTGAGATGGCGTTTACCGCGCTGCGGGATACCGCTGGGGGCTTCGTCAAGGACGTGCCTCGCATCGAACTCCTCTCGCCGGAGAAGGGCGGCAGTGGCGACCCGTTCGACGTATTCATCCGCACTGCTGACGTACGTATCTTCCGGGCGCTGCTCACGCCGAGCCTGGTGTTCCAGGAGGCTGAGTTCGGCACCCGTGCTCAGGCCGCCGTTCACCTCGACGCCTTCTTTGTGATCCTGGAGGACCTACAGCGGGAGATTTGTGACCTGCTAGTTGAGCAGGTTATCCGGCCCCTGCTGGACCTGAACTTCGCCAACCTGGACAACTACGGGCAGTGGGTGCCGGAGCCGCTGACCGCCGAGGACATGACCAAGCTGGCTGACATGCTGTTTAAGCTGACCCAGGCGGGCTACTTTCAGCCCACTGATCCGCCGACCCAGGAGTGGGTGCGGAGCAAGTTTGCGCCGGACCTGGAGATTGAAGAGGCGGTGCCGCCGGAGGAGGGCGTGCCGGAGGCGATGGCGCGGCTGGGCCGGATACTAACGAGTCGAGCGGAGATTGAGGGAGGGGCCTAAACTGATTCGAGGTGAGAAGCAATGCGACAGAAGTTGGTGTGGGTGGTTCTAGCGGTTGTGATTGCGGCATTGATAGTCGGGTGTGGAAGTAGCGTCCGTTCCCCTGCGCAGAGTGAGACACAGTGGGAACATTCGGTCATCTATGGGATTGCCGATAGCCCTCAAGCCTATAGCGCCCCGTCTGGCTGGGTGCTAACTTACCGGGATGCCCGCGGCGTCGAGCGTGTTGAGTCCTACCCTGCGCCGCCACTGCGGGTCGCCGAAGTCGAGGGCACGCTCTCGATACTCAGTTACGATGGCGACCGCCTGACGCTTGACCTCTTTCGCAATGGCAACCGCCGCACGGAGCACTTCTGGTGGACCACAGCAGATACCTATTTTGGCATAAGGGGACAGCATGACTGAGACGCTGCCTATCCCAACCTGGGGCCTCCAGTTCAAGCCGAGCGTGGCGCGGTTCGCTCGCCTCTTAGATGAACTTGGTATGGCGGATCGGTTCCGCTGGCTTGAAACGCAGATGTACGGGGCGGAGGGACTTCTTGAACTAGCTCACTCTCGGAAATACCTTGAACTGCTCCGACGTGTCACAACCGAGGACTCGGAAGTAGTGAGGGAGCAAGACACGCCCCTGAATCGTCGCACCGTGCTAGAGGCAGAGCAGACTGTATGGCAGGCCGTGAGTGCCGCGCACTGGGCCTGGCGAGAGAAGCAAACGACGCTGGTCCTTGGCGGCGGGTTCCACCATGCCCGCCCTAGCCGGGAGGCTGGCTTCTGTATCCTGAATGGGCTGGCCGTGGCTGCGCTGGACCTGCTAGAGAACCACGGGGTCGAGCGGATCGCCATCCTGGATACGGACGCCCACGCCGGAGACGGCACGGCGGAGATTCTGGCTGAGGACCCGCGGGTACTGAAAATCTCGATCCACCAGGACCCGCGGACACTCTATCCGCGCTGGGGCGAGCCGCGGCAGGCTGGGCACGGCGCGGGCGAGGGCTGCACAGTCAACATTCCGCTGGCGAAGGGCGCGGGCTGGAATGAGTTTTGTTCTGCGCTGGTGAGGGTGGCCTGGTCAACCATAGCAGAGTTCAATCCCCAGATTCTCTTTCGGACTGGGGGCGCTGATATGCATCGCTCCGATCCGCTAAGTGACCTGACGTTGAACAACTGTGACTTTCATGGATTGGGCCGCTGGATTCGTTATCTCTGCGATGAGGCTGGCCTACTTTCTGTGGAGTTTCTAGCTAGTGGCTACAATGAGTATGTTCAGGCATCCTCCTGGTTGGCCTATCTGGATGGGCGCTTTGGTCTAGGCCTCGGTGATACAGCTTTTGAGGATTTCGCATTGGAACATCGGAAATGGCGAAATCGCACCGCGGCTTTGGAGCAAACCTTTCTGGAGCTTCGCAAGGCGCTGGGCTGGAAGTGGGAGTGTCTTCGGGAGTTGTCCCTTGAAGCGGAGTCAAAATCAGCGTGAGAGCGCCGAGGAACTTCTCCAGCGGGCGCAGCGGGCCTTTGAGAAGGGTCAGCGCCTGGCGCAGTGCGGTAAGCCGCGGGTGGCGGAGGCGTGGCTGCGGCGGGCCGATGAGTTGCTGGAAAAGGCCGAGGCCATTGTGGGAGAGCCTGTGACCTACTACGGGGGCTGGGCGGGGATGCCCACGATGCGGGAGCCGAAGGTTGTGGAGAGGGTGAAGCCGCCACGCCAGTAGACGGTGTTATTCCAATCGAACGCCGGGCGCTACGCGAGTTGACCCGTATCACACGGGCGCAACTTGAGGCCGTGCAGGGCGCGGTCCAGGACGGCGGCATTGAGGCCTGGAGCACTCTGGGATTCCGCAACCAGTGGGTGCGGGCCGTGCGGGACTGGGTGCATGACACATGGCGGCAGGCCGAGGCTGACGCCGAGGCTGTGGTGGACTGGGGGCACAGCCGCCGTGGGCCGAAGCCCATCAAGGGGCCGGAGCCGGAGATCGTGGCGGCGCACGGGCACGAGCTTACCCTGCTACCCTTCGAGCCGTGGCGGTTGGCCTACAGCCCGGCGGACGGCGCGGTCTACACGATGGCGCAGAATCCGGTCATCGGCCTGACTCGCGTCCTGCCGGAGGACGGCCTAGCGTGGTACGAGGACTATGCCCTGGCGCTGGTGGGCGTAGCCGAGCAGGAGCTTCTGGACCGAGCCAAGCGTACCGTCAGCACGGGCATCGAGCGGGGCCTGGCCGGGCGGCAGATCGCCGCGGAGCTAGGCCAGCAGTTTGAGTCGTTCTCACGGTTCCGGCTGAACAACATCGCGAGGACTGAGTGTCTGACGCCAGGCCAGAGGGTATTCACTAGCGAGGGATGGAAGCCGATCGAGTGTGTCAGGCCGGGAGATTCTGTGTTTAGTACTAGACTCCACTGGGATCGGGTAGTCAAGATAACCAGTTCCTTGGTTGAATCCTGTAAGGTGCGGACGATATGTGCTGAGGGACATGGGCTTACAACTACTCTGAACCATCCATTCCTGGCCCTTATTCCTGGCCGTATGGGAGTCTGGGTTTCAGCCGAGGAGCTTCAGAGAGGTGACAGGGTATGGATGGGGCCTGCCAGACCGGGCGAGGATAACTTTGCTGTGTCGCCATCATTGGATCAGATCGGTCGCTGCATACATGCCGAGTATTCCATATTGGATATTGAGGAGAGGAATTATTCGGGTCTGCTCTACGATCTAACTACTGAGCGGGATGGTAGCTTCCTGGCCGAGGGATTCTATATTCACAACAGCGGTCACATCTACAACATGGCAAGTCTGAGCCGCTACCAGGCAGACAGCATGGTTTCCGCTTACGCGTATCTCGTAACGCAGGATGACCGCACGACCCAGATTTGCCTCGGCTACGTGGACGTGCTGGTGAGCGCTACTGCACTGCGGGACGTGCCTCCCCTGCACTTCATGTGCCGCACAGTCCTGGAACCTTACTTCGCCTGGGAGAATCCGGCGCTGACGGGCTATGGCGAGGCCGAGCCGCAGAAGGGATTCGGCGGACTGTTTCCGAAGGGTACGGGGCTGCGGGGGGTTGGACCAATACCAACTGTGATCCGCGAGCCAATCACTGCGAAGCCTGCGCGGGTTTTAGGGAAGCCACCACAAGTCTCGGCATCCGAATGGAACCGATTGCAGAAGATAAACGATGAATCCAACTTCCGAGATGCCCTAACCCGTACTCCTGTCACAGAAGTAGCCCGTGCCGCTGAGGGTATCAAGGACTGGGACGCAAAGTATGAACGCGCCAGGGAAGAAATGGAGAAGGCCCTGGAAAGGCTTAATGTGAAACTTACTGTAAGGGTAAACGCCGAACGAAAGAGCGCGGAGGCGATACTGCGTGAGGGACGCATGCGTTCAGCTTACGAATTGCCCGTTAGAGACAAGAGCTATATGGATTTCCGTACAGCGGTAGACAAAAGACTCGGCGTCGGGAAGAAAACAATCTTTGGCTCAATGGGTCGTGATAGCGAGATGGGTGAGTTATTGTACGGTGATGTATCTTTCAACCTTAAAGGCACTGTATCGGCGAGGACCAGTCTCACTATCGCTGATAGCTTCTATTCTCAGGGGCAATTTGGTTTCGGGTTTGCGAGGCGCGCACAAGCCGAGAGGATTATCAGAGATGCCGCTAGGTCAATGGACAGCGCGGTGTTTAGGCGGTTCATTGAGAAGCCAACGGAGAATCGGATGAACGCGCAAGCCCTAAAGTGGCTGATAAATGAGGATGTTAGCGCACAGTACGTCGAGGCACAGATCATGGGTGGCGTGAAACTGGATGATGTGTCTGAAATAGTTGTGAGAGTGTCACCGGCTGGATTGCGAGACATACCGCCCGAACTCAATTATCTTCGGAGCCTAGCGGAACAACGTGGGATTCCAGTAAGGCTGTATGCTCCATCTTCTGGCAGGGGTAAACTTTTGGAGCCACGCGGATGAAGGTCGAAAAGATACTGGTACTCGGTGATGAGCGTATTGTTGTTGTAGCTGAGGGTATTCTGGCAGTTTTGGACAATACTCTGGCGACCTTCTTTGCCGCATACCCATTTGAAAAGAAGTTGACGCTGATGTTTCTGGGACATGGTTTTGAGGTGGTTGACCCTAGCCTAACCATAGACATGGAAGATCGTTTGTGGGATCGTATATCTCGAACGGTACACTCATTGGGATGAACCTCTCCGGCTCCTCCAAGCTTTTGATCCAGGACGCCCCGAACTGGCTCGGCGTGATGGCCTTCGGGCACGGCGGCCTGCTGCTCGACCTGACCTCGCAGTGCGAGATTCCGCTTTACGGGCTGGGGCCGGATGGCCAGGTGCGCACGATCCACAAGCTCAAGGTTACAAAGCGGAAGAAGGTGTACCTGCTTTGACTTGGCATTGACACCGGCAAGTTTCCGTGATACCTTGCCGTCATTCCGATTCTAGGGAGGTGGCGCTTTGCGCCAAAACCGAAGGAAGGGATTTACGCTGGTCGAACTCTTGGTCGTCATCCTGATCATCCTGATCTTGGCGGCCTTGCTCTTTCCGGTGTTTGCCCGTGCTCGTGAAAAGGCACGCTCGACCCACTGTGTGAACAACCTCAAGCAGATCGCCCTGGCCTTCCGCCAGTACGTGGATGACCACGACGGCGGTCTCTTCAACCCCTGGATGCCCTACTACAACGCCGGAGCCGCAGCCGCGGCGGGCGTCCCCCAGTACACGTTTCGGGTCATGTGGCCCGAACTCCTCGCTCCCTATCTCTCGAACTCCACGGAAGTCCTGCGCTGCCCCTCTGCGCAACGGGACACGATGCCCTACAGCTACACCACGAACCGCTGGCTCATCAGCGGGCGCTTCCAGTGTGCTGATGACACAGATGACTCGATGATCCGGTCGTCTGAGTTACAGCTTCGCCTGGAGGAGAGCATCAAGTGGCCGACCAAGTGCGCCGTATTCTGGGACTGGCGACCGAACGATGGCTACCGCGACGCCGCGGGCTATGAGAGCGTGGCCCCGACGGACGACGCCGACATGCAGAGCGCCATCGGGGGCAACCCGCTGGCCTCGAACGCTGCGGCGCGCCGCCACGGTGGGCGGGCGAACTACGCCTTCTACGACGGTCATGTCCAGGCGCTCAAGCCGGAGCACATCAACGTGGCGAGCTTCGGATGGGATGGGCAGTCCGGTGGATCCGCGGGCCAGTACAACACCGCGCCCGGCTCCTGCTGGGTGACGTGGACACCCTTCTGGACCGACGACTCGGAGCCGTGGCCTAACTCGACGCTGGCCGCTGGCCCGAACGGCTGGTACTGGGTCAACCAGGCTCCCGGGACCGCCGGGAGCCAGTATCACTTCAATCCGAGGTGGTAGGTCATGAGTGACACGAAGAAGAAGCTCAAGACTCGCAAGACCATCCGACGCGGCACCAAGAAGCGGCAAGCGGCCTTCACGCTGGTTGAGTTGCTTGTCGTGATCCTGATAATCCTCATCCTGGCGGCTCTCCTGCTGCCCGTGCTTTCTAGCGCCAAGAACAAGGCGAAGCAGGTCAAGTGCGCCAGCAATATGCACCAGATCGGGCTTGCGCTGCGGCAGTACATAGACGACTACAGCGGCGGCATCCCCGGCAGCTTCCTAACCGGCGGGCCGCGGACCTGGTGGTGCGGCAGCCCCGCGGACACGAGCGGCGCTACTGAGGTTGGGATCACGGCCTGGGGCGACTTGCTGGCCCCCTACCTGGGCGGAGCCTACGGCGCAAACAACGAACTCTACAATGACGGGGTCTACTGGAACTCCTGTGGCTGGTCGGCGAGCTACGCCTGGTCCAGCCGGGCGCTGAAACCCTTCGAGTCTAGCTACGCGGTCAACTGCATCTTCGACGGCGACGTGAATGGCATCTTCACCAACTGGCAGCATGGCAAGGGTGAGACTGACGTGCCGCGCCCGCACAGCACGGTCTGGCTCTTCGAGGGCCGTGGCCTACAGCCCTGGGGATGGGACGGCTCGAACTCCTGGGGTAAGCAGGCCGACGTGAACCGTGTCACGGCCTGGGGCATCTGGAACGCCGTGCGAGTTCACTTGGGAGGAATGAATAGACTATACCTTGATGGTCATGTAAATTGGTCAAAACAAATCCTCCCCCGTGATTTCAACAACTCCCGGTATGAAGATGGAGCTGTGATTGATTCTGTAACTGGCGTGAGACATAGCGACTGGACTGGATATGAGGCGGGTGCGCCCGCCTACAACCCGCTGGGAGCGCGGGCGGGCGATGCTACGCCGTATAACTAGGTGGCTGAGACGGGGATCAAAGACGGCTGATCCATCTTTGCCACCGATTCTAGAAGAAGGAAAACGGAAGATGTCCGTTCTCCTCGAGAAACAGAGACAAGAGCGAGCAGCAAGGGATGCTGTAGTTCTAGCGAAAGGTGCGCGACTGGCGGATGCCGTAAGCGGATTGCTTGGCATTGCCATTCCCGCGCCAACCTCGATCTATAACTGTGGCTCGATCATGGTTCGCGGAATCCAGTTCGAGTTCGTTGATTGCGGTCCCTTGATAGGAGCAACCGCGAGCTGCGGATACTGCCAAAGAGAAAATCGGGCACAGATGGGATCAAAGGATGATGCCCTGCTCCTTGGTGCGCTACACGGGGACTGTTATGCCTACTGTAAGACCGGCTCCTGTTCTGGATGGACATACACCATAGGAGCGTCGGGCGAACTGCTTGCCAACTAGCCGCTTGTGACTCACCACCTCATGAAAGGGCCGCGGTGACCGGACACATTTGCTTCTTTGAGTTCGGAGCGGGAGACACCGCCGTAAGGTGGCTAAAATGGATGGTGTACTACAACGAGACACCGCATCGGAACGAGCCGCGGCCCTCGCTTTCTGAAAGCAGGGGAATCAACATGATAGGCGGAAAGATGCAACCGTTCACCATTCTCTTTAGTGTGGACTATCCAGGCTACGGGGCTTTCGGACCACCGCCGCTGTGCCTGGTGGACTACCGATCCAGCGCGCCTTATTCTCTCTTGGAGGGATTGAGAAAGCTGGGTGTCATAGTCCGCGTTGTGGCGAGCACTGAAGTCGCTGAAGACCTTGCGAACGAATGGAAACGGTCCGCAAGGCGTCCCACAACTTTGGCCGACTTTGAAGATTGGCATTCAAAGCCGATCTATTGTGGCGCTGACGTTCCCTTGAGTAGTTCGGATGCGCTGGCCTTGGTCTTGCCATGAGAGACCTACGCTATGAGTTCTCTTTGTTCGAGTTGGGAGTACTTCACGCCTGTGTTCAATATCGGCTTGATGATGCGCGGCTGAATCCAGAGGATAGGTTGCCACAGAGGATTTTGCCAATACTTGAGCGTAAGCTACTGCATTTTATCCAGTCCACTGCAAAAGGTTCTTCCATGCCTACGTCGGCGGATGCAATGATTCTAGAATTGCCCTGAGATGAGGAGGCGTGACTTCTTGGGAATGACTTGGAAACTGGCGGCGTCAACCATGCTGGCAAGCGGATTCTCCTGGCCGGACACCGTGTCGCCGACTCGCCTCGGTATCGGCCTGATCCCGTTTATGAATCTAGACGCCGAGGCCGTGGACGCCACGGTGCGCCGCGCCCTCGACCTCGGGTGGAACGTCGTGGATTTCTCGCGGGTCTATGGCTCGGCGGTAGAGAAGGCCCAGCACCTTCTGCGACCGGAGCGGGAGCAACTGTTCCTGGCGGGTAAGGTCTACGCTCGCCATGCTGAACGGGCGCGGGAGCACCTGGAGGGCCTCCTGCGGGGCTTCGGCACGGACCACTTTGACCTGCTCTCACTCCACGACGTAAGTAGCCGTGAGGAGTTTGATCTGGTGATGGGTGAGGGCGGCGCTATGGAGCTTCTGCGGGAGGCCAAGCAGAAGGGTCAGGCGCTGCGGCTGGGCATGACTGGTCACTGGCCGCCCGCACTGCTGCACGCTGCTGAGAGTGAGGAGTTCGACGCCATCACGGGGCCACTGAATCCTTGCTGCTTGGAGAACCTGGGGATCATGCAGCGGGCCGCCGCCGCGGGCAAGATGGTGTTGGCCATCAAGACGCTAGGCAATGGGCGCATCTTTGGGCCGGAGCCGCTGGGCGCGGTTGGCGAGGCGGAGATCACGCCCGCCGATTCACTTCAATTCGTCCTCTCGCAAGGCTGTGTCACTACGGCAGTGGTGGGCTGTAAGTCACCAGATGAAGTATCGCAAGCGAATGAGGCTGCGATGAACAACTTGGACGTGCATGGGAAAGCTCAGATACAAGAGATGGGCTTCGAGCTTCTGGCCGGGCTGTGCGGCTTCTGCCATGCTCCCTGCCAGGCTGTATGTGAGCCTGGCGTGCCGATCCAGTATATCCTGCGGCGCTGGCGGAACTTCGAACGGATCAACTATGACATCCGGCGGCTGGGCGATGAGTATGACCTGCTGCGGATCAACTCGACGGCCTGCACGGACTGCGGGCGCTGCGAGGCGGTATGCCCCGCCAGCCTGGACATCACGGGGCGGCTCAAGGCGGCGCACGATACGCTGGCGGATGGGCGGCGAAAGGTGGCGTTCCTTGAGGATAACTGGTAATTTCAGGACCATGATGACACTTTGGCAGGCATTGAAGGTGTTACCGTTCACGTTGTTCTCACTGGCCACCACGGGAATATGTGGTTTCTTCTCGGGACTGATCTTGGGGAATCCGTTTTTGTCACCTCTTGGCGGAGCCATTGTTGGAATGACAGTCGGTCTTGTCTTTGTTGGCAATCTTCAGAAGGATGGGTTGTTCGCTGAGGTTCCTGAATTGCCTGAGCCGATTGTCGCTGCTTCCATTGTTACACTGGACGACTACGGCAATACAGTGTGCGATGGTAAGCGTGTTCTTCCCGTGTTTCTCTACTCCGTGCCCGACGAGGACTTGCCTGAAATGGTGGGGCTGGGGTTCAATACCCTGTTCGCCTTCGGCAACCGGGCCACGGAGCTTGGGGCCTACAGTATCAATACCGGCCACTGGGAATACGGAGCTGAGCCTAACTATCTGGGCGGTATCCTGCCGGACGAGGCTGATCTGAACTGGAACGGCGTGGACGAGGACAGCCTCTACAGCCCCGCCTCAATCGCCCGGCGCTGCGCCGACATGGAGGCCCACGATCCAGGCCACCTCAAGATTCTGGTCCTGAACGGCGGCGCAGGCTATCAGTGGTGGGAGCAGTACGTGGCGGCGGGACCGGACGTTTTTATGCTTGACCCGTACCCCGTGATCTCTGGCAGGCCGCTGGTGGACTTGGCTCAGGCGATGCAGGCGATGCGGTTTCTGACGGACAAGCCGATCTGGGTGATCCACCAGGCGTGGTGCTCCGACCCGGATGGTAAGGAGATGCCCACTCCGGCGGAGAACCGGGCCTCGGTCTATCTCTCAATCGTCCAGGGGGCGAAGGGGATCGCCTGGTACGCCTACCGCTTCCAGGATCGGCATGTGGGTGAATATGAGCTTGTACGGGAGAACTTCCCCGATCTCTGGACCAGCATCGTCCAGGTGGCCCGGGAGTTGGCCCAGATGCACGAGGCCTTGGTAGAGCCGCGGGCCGTGGAGACGCGATTCGTGAATAAGCGGCTGCGGTTCCTGGAGCGGAGCGATGGCGAGAACCTTTGGGTCATCTCCATCAACCCGTCAGAGCGTGATTTGGGCAGCCAGACGCTTGCACTCCAGCGATGGCTCCGACAGCCGGGCGTAGCTGAGGTGCTGGGGGAGAACCGGCAGGTCATTGTGAAACGGACGGGGGCGCTCAAGGATACGTTCGGGCCGCTGGCAGTTCATATCTATTGGATTCCTCTTCCTAGTGATTGACGTATTCATGGTTTTGTGGTATACATCCCCTTGTAGGTGGACGATGTCGGGCTTGGCCTCGCAGCCTTCCCCCGGCTCTTCCACCTACCGGAAAGGCTGCGAACGTGAAACGAACCTACACTTATAAGCTCAAGCTGACCGCCGCTCAGGAAGCCACGCTTACCGGATGGCTCTCGACTTGCCGCATCCTCTACAATAGCCTTCTTTGGGATCGGATACGGGCCTATGAGGATCGGCAGGAAACGCTAACTCGCTTTACGCAAACTGCTGTTCTAACGCAATCCCGAAAACTGTTCCCTGAACTGCGCCAAGTTCCTGTCAGTGTTGCACGCAGTGCCATTGAGCAGCTTGACCTCGCCTACAAGCACTTCTTCCGCCGATGCAAGGATAAGAGCGGCAAGCCCGGATTCCCTCGATTCAAGAGAGAAGATCGCTTCAATAGTCTTGGTTGGCAATGCGTCACCCATGCGGGATTCCGGGGATTAAAGTTCTTTGT
>ERZ1292629.1815-Hain-H43-01um-R1-1815-length-19663-cov-29_pt1 | contig 19663 bp, 28 predicted proteins | sample MGYA00564399_ERZ1292629 | MGnify/ENA primary metagenome ERZ1292629 (study PRJEB36523, sample SAMEA6512636) | groundwater metagenome | collected 2019-01-08 | study: AquaDiva: Metagenomics assemblies of 32 groundwater samples | reverse complement strand
TTAGGTAAGGCGATGGGGTGGACGATATATGCTGTTTGTATGATTTGCGATAAGACAGATTGCGACCACACATTCGGATATAAAGCAAAATGGGTAAAAGAATGGCACCGCTTCATAGACCATCTCGCAGAAGGTAGAGACACAGATAGCTTCTTTAAGGAGTTACTAAAATGACAAACCTACGAGAAAAGTTGGAGAAAATAGCTTGGAAACACTACAAAGGTTCTCTTAACGTGGAAGAAATGCTAGACGAAATAATGCCTGTGATAGAGCAATATGTGGGAGAAAGAATAATAGAAGAGTCGTTGGGTTCATTAGAAAGAACCCTCTCTGGCAAAGACACAAAGTAATATGATATAATAGAGACATGAAATTTCGCTATAACGACAAAGTAATAGTGGTGAAAGATGAAGAGAACGATGGATTTTATGTTGGTTTAACAGGACTTGTGAATGATAAAATGAAGTCTGAAAATGGCGATATATACGTAGTTTATGAAGAAAAAGGTATGCATTCACCTCTTACATTTCGAGAAGACCAACTACAAAAGATATGATGGCTACAGTAAGTGATAAAACAGCATCAAAGACAAAAGATGGGCTAAATCTTCAACAAGAGGAATTTTGTAAGTTTTATACTAATAGTGAGTCAATAGATAGAGAGTTATTTGGTAATGGAGTTCAATGCTATTTAGAGGTATATGGAGAAGATTATCAAAAGACACATAAGCGTCCTATGAAGTATGAAGTAGCCTTAGCTCTATCTTCTAGGTTGCTAACTAATGTTAAGGTTATTGACAGAATAAATAATCTGTTGGAAGAAGGTGGATTTAATAATCAAAATGTAGACAGACAGCACTTATTCCTTATCAATCAACACGCAGATTTAAGAACTAAGATGCAAGCTATCAAAGAATATAATGCTGTTAAGAAACGTGTAGATAACAAATTGGTTTTAGAACTTAATGGCGTAGAAATAAATGTCAGGAAAGATAGTTGATTTTGAAATACACTCATCTCATATTCCTTTATGGGAAGGTGATTGGCGTTACGCAATCTTAATGGGCGGTAGAGGAAATGGTCGTAGTGGTACTGCTTCGAGATACGCTGTCTCTAAACTTCTAGGCAAAGAATATACTCGTGGAGCTATCATGCGTGCTACTAGAGAGGATATACGAGCTTCTTGTTGGGGAGAAATAAGGGATAGGTTGATAGAGCAGAATATAGCAGAGGCATTTCACACGACAGAGAATGATATGTTCATTGAAAGAGGGCAGAACTCTTTAAGAGCGCATGGTTTCAGAGCTTCTAGTGGGTCTTTAACTGCTCGGCTTAAGTCTTTAGCAGGTTACAATTTCGTGTGGATAGAAGAAGCGGAAGAAATAGGTGAAGATGAGTTTAGAACTTTAGACGACACACTAAGAACTATTAAAGGCAGAATTAGAATTGTCTTTTCACTGAACACTCCACCTAAGAATCACTGGATATTGAAGAAGTGGTTTGACCTAGAACCAACGGGCATACAAGGATTTTATCTTCCCAAGTTAAAAGCAGACGCTAAAGATGTTATTTACATTGGAGGCACATGGCAAGAGAATAAACCTAACTTAGATATACACACCATTGAACGCTACAAGGCTTATGAATGGAATAATCCCTCTTACTTTCATCAAGTTATTCAAGGATTAAGCCCAGAGGAAGTACGTGGTAAGATATACACAGGTTGGCAGATTATAGACCAGATACCTACAGAAGCTCGATTGATTAAGTTTGGAGAGGATTTTGGATGGTTTCCCGATCCTGCTTGCGTGTGCGCTGTTTATTATTGGAATGGTTCTTATGTGATAGATGAGTTGGCTTATGGTACAGAGCTTTCCAATGAGTTTTTAGCAGGAGAAGTTAAGAAAGTGGATTTAGGTAAGCTAGTCCCAGTTGTAGCTGATAGCGCAGAGCCTAAGAGTATTGCTGAACAAAATAAGTACGGTATTAGAGTTGTGGGTGCAGAAAAAGGTAAGGATAGTGTCAATTTTCGTATCAAAGTAACTTCTCAAAAGAAAATCTATGTTACTCGAAGAAGCAAGAATATCTGGGAATCTTATGAAAACTACGCTTGGGCTGAAGATAAAGACGGAAATCCTAAAGGCGAACCTGACCATAGATGGAGTCATGCGATGGACGCAGTTTCTTACGCTATTGCCTCGCTTCACAACAAAACTTCTGATATTATTATTCCACAAAGGCCTCGCCAAAGAACTAATATCGCGCTATAATATATGGATGAAAAAGAAAAAAAAGAAGAAACCATATTAAAACCTGCACCCTATACGATTATTATTCCCGAATGTTGTCGAGAAGGATGGGAGTCTTGTAAACACTCGGCTCAAAAGATAAGAATATCTAAAAGAAATGTCGGTCTCTGATTTAATCAAAGAAGGTAAATATGTTTGGAGATATAAACACGTTGGGTTTTACGGTCATGCTGGAGCTTCTGCTCCACAAAGGGAGAATGATGAATTAGATGAATGGGATAAGGTTTTTGATTCTAAAAAGGAATTTGATAAATGGTATCGTGGTTTAGTTAGTGGCTTGGCTGAATTAGACCAAGTAATGAATTATTGCAAGTATTTCGTGCGTGCTAAGGGAAATAAAGGGAAATATGTTCGAGATGGCAAAGAGCATGAAGTGGATGGTCAGTGGGATGGTTACCATATTTGGGGTAACGCTTTATTCCCTGCATTGAAATTTGATTATAAATTGATGGCATCATTCAAGGACTTTCTGATAAAAAATGGTTGGAACGAGAAAAATTGGTTTGAACTAATGGATAAATATGAAAGAAACTAGCGTAGCAATCGGTATCCCTAACACGGGAACGATTAAGACTAAAACAGTCGCGTCTTTAGTAGCTACGATAAGGAGTTTGCATCATCCCAATGTTCTATTGATGCAAGAAGGAAGTGTTTTACATTGGAATAGAGAAGAATTAGTAAAAGCGGCTATTAAGCGAAACGCTACCCATCTTCTTTTTGTAGATGACGATATGGTATTTGAAAAGGATGCGGCCAACAGGTTGATGGAGAGAAACAAAGACATTGTAGGCGTGCATTATAACTGTAGAAAGTTTCCTGCGACTACCACAGTTCACATGGATGCAGAGAAAAAGAAGAATATCCAATGGGAAAATCCTGACGGTTTTATGACTTGTGATGCTGTAGGAACAGGGTTTCTCCTTATAAACTTAGATGTATTCAAGAAACTTAAAGAGCCGTGGTTCTTTTGGAAAACTAACGAGCAAGGTGAGGTTGTGGAAGGTGAGGACTATTGGTTTTGTCGTCTTGCTAGAGAGGCAGGATTTGAAGTCTGGATTGATTTAACAGTAAAAGTATTGCATATTGGAGATCACCTATTCTGATGGAAAAACCAAACCTAACAATTAAACCTCAAAAGAATCCTATCTTCAAAGGAATGCCCGCCTTTCTCAAAGACCCTAAGAATTTTAAGAATATACAAAGAAGAATCCTCGAAACTTTGGCTACAAATCATACTCATAGCGAACTACTAGACTACGCCAGTTGCCATACATGCACGGATAATATGCTTAAAAGGAGGAAATTGCTTAGAGAGTTAGGATTCAAGAATCCAGCGCAATATCGTGCGTGGTTACGGGTGCATGAAGAAATTAAACGCAAATTTCCACTTGTAGATTGGGAAAAGAAAGAATTTGTATGGCACGAAAAATAACATGGAACAGTCCTACGAAACACAAATAGATGAATTGAATGAAAGAGTAAAAGTTAGAGTCGCTCCATCAAAGATTCATGGTGTCGGTATTTTCGCTCTAAGATTCATCGGCAAAGGACAAAAACTTTATGCTGACAATATGCCTGTTGTTTATGATTTACCATATTCTTTCTTTGGCAAACTCTTTCCTGAAGTTCGGCAACTACTCTTGGAACGCTGGCCTAGTATAGTTAATGGAAATGTATTTGCTTACCCTACAGAGAGAGTACAAGCGTTAATGAATCATGCTCCAACGAAAGAACAGATAAACTACGACGCTATAAATGATGTTACTATTAAAGATATTCCTGCTGGAACTGAAATTTTTGAGAATTATAAACTTATTCCCGGCTGGGAAATTGCACACATTTGGCTAGACAAGCCTTCTCATGATATAATTAAGTAGATATGGCTGAAGTTTATTCACACCAGTGTTCGTGTGGACAGATATATGAAGATAACGACCCAGATTTATACTTCTGCTCTGTGTGCATTAAGAAAAGAAAACAGATTGCGGCAGAGATAGATAAAAAGTTAGCTGGCACAGTTTCCAAGAGACAACATAAATCAAACATACAAATATACGATGAAATTATGAAAAGAAATGGAAGGGTAAAACTAAACGATATATGAAAATAAAGCTCAAGTCTGCTCAAGTTAGCTCAAGTCGCCCTAAGAAAGTGGCTAAGAATAACGATTATTTCGCTTCCATCAAAATCTTAGGCAGAAACTATCAAGCTCAAGGAGCTACGGCCAAAGAAGCTATTGAGAAATTGAATGTCGGCAAGGTGGCTAAAGGTATGAGTATCTTAACTGTTACAAAAGGAGAAAAATCGTGTGAAAAGGTTTTGAACCACAATCAGACATTTAGATTGTTTAGTTTATCAAGAATGATGAGGGAGGTGGCGATTAAAAACGTGTCCATGATGTTTCAAGGACTATGAATGACATTTACGAATATATAAAATCGGAAGAAGGAAAATTTGATACTCAAGAAGTGCAAGTAGGCAATAATTGGTTTTGGAACTTCAAAAACCACGTTCAACTTATCTTCCACCTCAAAAATGGAGTGTTTTTCACAGGAGCTAATGATTGGTTACGAGCTTTCAAAAACATCATGGAGCCGATACTTGAACTTTGTTACTGGACAGAAGATTTGGAAGTAAAAGATGTAGTGTTCACTATAGATGAGGATAAAGCCCTCTCTTTCCTTATTAAGAAGTATCATGATGAAATCTACGTTAAAGAACATGATTTAGACTCGATGTTTGATGAGATAACCGAAAGCGACTTGGATTATGGGGGCGTGTTGGTGCAAAAAGGAGTAGATAAACCAGAAGTTCTACCTTTACAATCAGTGGCTTTCTGCGACCAAACGGACATTATGGGCGGCCCAATTTTCTTTAAGCATAATTTCTCTCCAAGCAAATTAAAGAAAATGTCTAAACTAGGTTGGGGAGAAGAAAAGAACGGAGCAGATATAACTCTTGAAGAACTTTGTGTCTTGGCAGAAATGACAAAGGATGCAGGAGTAACTAATAACAAGCAAAATCAAGTTCCTGGAAAAACTATTGAAGTCTATATCGGTCGAGGCGATATGCCCGAAGATTATTTGGAAGATAATGGCGAAATAGATTATTACTGCTCACAGATACAAATTAGAGCTTTCTATACTAAGAAAGATGGGAATAAACAAGGAGTATGCCTCTATCGCAAACGAGAGGAAGAAGGCAATCTTATGTTCTTTACTTCAAAAGCGGTTTATTTGAGGGCGTTAGGCAGAGGAATAGGTGAAAGACTTGTTGGCCCGCAGATTTGGACTAATTTCCTTACAATCCACAAAACTTCCATGTTAGAAGCGGGTGCTAAGACTCCTTTAGTAACAGACGACCCAGCTTTCTCCAACAGGAATAAGATTCAGGATATGGAGAATAATGAACTTACTGTAATTGCGGAAGGAGCTACGATTAAACCGATTCAAACTATCTCTCCGAATAATATCCAACTATACGAAAAGAGTATCAATGAATGGTATGACCATGCGCAATTAACTGGTGCGGCATTTGACCCAATCATGGGCGAACAACCAGTGTCAGGTACTACATTCAGAGGCCAAGAAAGAAATGTGGCGCAAGGCAGAGGTTCGCATGATAAGAGGAAGGGACAAAGAGCCAAATTTATAGAAGCAATTTATCGAAAGCTCATTATCCCCGATATTGTCAAGGAAATTCTAAAGGGTAAAAAGTTTCTCGCCACTCTGTCCACAGAAGAAATTATGTGGGTGGCAACTCAAATGTCCACTAAAGCTGTTAATAAAAGAATTACAGATATTATGCTTAATAAAGGTGGGATGTTTAATGGTCATCTGATGACAGAAGAAGATAAACATACCATGATGCAAGTATTCAAGGATAGTGTTCTTAAAAAAGGCAACAGACAGTTAGTGGAAATCCTCAAAGACGAATTTAAGGATATTGAGATTAAGATAGGTATAAATGTAGCAGGAAAGCAGAAAAATCTAGCCAATTTGTCTGATAAAATCCTATCTATCTTCCAGTTTATCTTTGCCAATCCTCAAGGTTTCCAGAATGCTATGCAAGTTCCAGCTCTTGCCAAAGCATTTGAAGATATATTGGAGTTAAGCGGGTTGTCTGTAGCAGACTTCTCATCACTTCTACAAGCTCCAGCTATGATTCCTTCTCCGATACAAATGCAAGGTCAAATGCAGGGTAAATCTCCGCAGTTAGCCCTTAATGAGACATGAACGACACTCAAAAAGAAAAAATAAAGAGATTTCTTCAAGACAAAGTGATGTCTGATGCCATAAAAGAAGTGTTGGAAAGGGAGTGTCTTAGGTCAAGCAAAGACAGGGATGTTCAAAACTTGGCGGCTCGATTCCTAGCTTTAGAGATAGTGGGTTCAGCTTGGAAAGAACTAGAAAAGTATCAAAATGGAAGGACTGAAGATACTCCAAAGTTAAAACAAGTTGGCTTATAGATAATAACTTATGGTATAATATATGACATAGAATAAATAAAATTAAATATCAAAACTCTGACGCTTGGGGCAATTAGCTAATGTCCGAAGGGTTACGTCAGAGTTTCCTTTCAGACATTAGCCAACTCCCTCAAGGGGTTGGTTTAATTTATAATCAAAAACAAAATGTTATCAGATGCAAAAATGCTTTCACTTGCTGACAAGCTCGATGCTGAAGAAAAAGCTCGACTTGAAGCATTGAAAGTTGAAGAAAAGCCAGTTAAGAAAGCTAAGAAAAAGAAATGAGTAAGATAATTACAGGATTATTATTGTTGGTTGGTATGCTATCAGGCTATATTGCTAGTGTCTCTCAAGGGCCGACACTTGGTAGCACAGTGCAAGGCAACGATTACTTTGCAACCTCTACTAGGAATCATGATGGTACAGCACTAACAAATCTCACTAGGTTAAAGGATGCTGGTAGTTCTTGTACTAGCGGTTCACTAGCTAGAGTTACGATTACTGGAGCAGGAACAGCACCAGGTATAACGAAATTCTGGGATGCTACAACGACTGACTCAACACTTAGAGCGCCAATTTACTCAAGTTCAACAATCTTTCTAGCACAACTTCCATCGGGTGCTGCCGCCAATACTTATGACTTCGACTTGACGTTTAATTGTGGGCTAATTTACGAGTTTACGGGAAGTGGTTTAGCTCCGACCTCAACAGTTATGTGGAGGTAGGTTTGTGGAATTAGTGCGCCCTTAAAGACACTATGGTTCTCATTCATCCACAAAATGAACGCTTCTCACAGCGTATAAAGTGAATCATAGTGAGTAGGAGAAATCCAAAGTTATGATTCTTTATTAAAATCAACATTTCTCAATATGACAAAAATTGAACTAGAGGAAATAGAGAAGTTAGATGAAGTCGAAACCATTGACGAATCTGATGAAACTATTGATTGGAAGGAAAAGACTAAAAGTTTAGTGGAAAAAGCTATCCAAAGACGCGAGAAATCAAAAATCTTTCGCCAACAGTATAAAGATACTATGGACGAACTCACGAAACTTAAAGCAAATCCTCCCAATACTCCACCTCTCAAAAAAGAGGAGAATAAACCAGAGGACAATACTTTATTGAAAAAAGCGTTTCTCCGTTCAGCAGGAATTACTGACTCGGAGGAAGTAGAGTTGGCTCTCTCAACGGCTAAGAAGTGGAGTGTAGAGGTTGATGCTTTGGTGGATGACGATGATTTCAAGGCAAAACTTGAAAAACATCGAACCGCTAAAGCCAACACTCTTGCCACTTCCAATATCAGAGGCGGTGCAGGTACATCTAAAGCTAAAGATTCTATCGAATACTGGCTCAATTTAGGAAGAACTCCTAAAGCTGACGAAGTATCAGACATAAAATTCAGAGCTAAGGTGTTACGCGCATTCGCAGATAAGGAAAAAGGCGTGGGACAAGGACATTTCTACAATAGCTAGGTTGAATCAATAGGGTTCTCGTCTGGTAATTACCAGATTAACTACAAACATAATTAAAATATGTCAGTAGCTAACACAATTACATACGCAACAGAATTTGAGCCGACACTTCAGGCCAGATTAGACCATCCAACAACTTGGAAGGAAATGTGCGAGGTAATCGTAACAAATCAGCGAGCTATAACTGATTCCTACATTGCGAATGTGGATATGCCAGCAGTGCAGACTGTTACAAGAGGCACAGGTCATATACCACAAGTCTTTGGCGAAACAGCGGAAACTCTAACGATTTCCACTGGACGCGATTTGGCTTTGGTTGTTGATCTTGCTGACTTGGCACAGTCTCCTTGGTCTAAACCAGTGGAGGCATTCGACAGAATCGGTGCACTCTTAAATGAGTACGTTGAATCTGCGGTCTTGGCAAGACACGCGTCTTGGACAGACTTCGGTCTTTCCTCGATTGGTGGTGGTGGTGCAGCCACAACTACAATTACTGTTTCTGCTTCAAACATTGACGACATCATTCGTGGTGTCAAGCGAGAAGTTCGTGAAGGAAACGGGCAATCGTTGTGGAATCAAAGCGGTCTTGGGTTCATTTGGCGTGCGGCAGACTTCGAGTATCTCGAAGCCTTCGTTCAGGCCAATGGATACACAACCGCAGACCAAGCCCTTAAAGAAGGAACAGTTGAAGGTCTCAAGTACATGGGCGTTGACCATTATTGGTCTAATGACCATACGGCGAACCATGTTTTTGCAGGTGTCAAGAAAGTCGAACGACTAGGTATTCTGAAAAGTCTCTATGGCAAGGCATTCACCATTGATTTCCCTGCCGCAGATACCAACTCGTTCCATTCAGGTACGGCGTTCTATTCTCGCATCGAAATCGGACATCTGACTAAGGCGGCTCATTCAGCCACGGTCTTTGACGTTAATGTTTCATAAAATTATTACCTTAATCGCAACTAACTACAATGAATAAAAATCTCATAGTGGTTCTCACGGTTGCGGTAGTAATCGCAATCGCGGGAAGTTATTACTTCCCTAAGGTTCAACAAACGGTTAATCAAGTTCTCGGTGCAGTACCTACTCTTGATGGAGTAGACAGTGGATTTACCAGGATCAATAGTCAAAAAACCTTTTACTTCGGTGGAGGGTTGACTGCCACCAGTTCCTTTCTTTGTACTTTCAAGAATCCTTATGGCGCAACCACTTCGATTGAACATATAGGTATGGAAGTTGTTAATAGAGGAACAATGGCAGAAGCAAATGCTCTCTACATTTCCACCTCTACAACTGCTTTTGGCACTTCTACCCCAGCGTTAGTTTCGGCTTTCGCAATGGGTACGGGTCAATTTGACGTGGTTATGGGTAAAAATGCTTCAACAACAGTAGCAGATACTACATTACTTCCTGGCATTACCATGAAAGGAACGTCTAACTATCTTCTCGCTCCTAGTGAATGGATTACTTGGAAAGTAGCTACCACTACAGGTGGGACTTATATCACCTATCCAACTGGTTCATGTTCGGTGATACTTCGTAGACCGTAGTTTCTCGCTATACCTTTTCATTGAAAAATGGAAGGGTATCTGGGGGAAATTAAAATAAAATGTCATTACAATTTTCAGACGTAAGTGCAACAGGAAAAGACGGGATTTTGCAAAGGATTGAGCAGAAACTCGGTTTTCCTGATGGCTATATAACAGATAATGCTACTCGTCTTGCTCAATTTACTGGTAGAGCAAATCTAGCCTTAGATAAAGCGTTCCACATTATTTTTGGCGCGGACGGCACGGCTCAATTCGATGATAATAACCACTCTGCTTATCCTGTTGTTAAGTTTAATCTTGTTGCTAATCAAAGAGATTATTCTTTTACGGCAGATGCAAGTTCCAACCTCATCCTTGCTTTTCATAGAGTGGCTATTCTTCCTTCTGCTACGGCTACTCTTTATCAAGAACTTGAACCATTCAGTGAAGTTGATGAAAGAGATAATGATGTAATTACCGAAACTACAGCCGCAGGAGTTCCTTGGCGATATGGGAAACTCGCCACAGGGTTATTCCTCGACCCCATGCCTTCATACGCCGCCACTAATGGCCTAAAAGTCTATATTGATAGGGAGGGGTCTTACTTTTTAACTACCGATACAACAAAAGTTCCAGGTTTTGCGGGGCTTTACCACGACTATATAGCCATATTTGCGGCTTATGATTACGCTTGCGCTAATAACTTGGCAAATCGTGAAACCCTTAAAAGAGATATGCTAGAAATGGAAAAAGATATTGAAAAACATTATTCAAGGAGAGAGAAAGATAAACGATATATCATGACTCTTAAACGCATTAACTATATATAATGGCTACCAATCTTTCAAAAAACTCTGCTTCCGCAAATGCCAATCTTTCAAAGAATGTGGCTACTCCACGCCGTGTTTTGAAAGCTGGTTCTGCTTGGGAATATGACCAGCCAGGTATAACGTATGATGGGCCAAATGACGCTAATACGGGTCTTCCTATTTATTACGAGTCTGTCGGGACGGCTATTACTGCACAAACTAATTTAGCTAAACACGCGGCATGATTCAATCAATTTTCATCGGCATAGCATTACTCGCCTCGTTCTTTAATTTATTAAGGTTAAATGGCCCTACATTACTTCGTCCAGCTCCTATTATTTGGGATACTCCTAGTTTGCAATTTGGAGCTACTTCATTTCCAACTTCGCTTGACGCACTAACTAATCCTTCGGGAACTGACAGCGTAGCTACAGTCTCTCACTCTGGCCAGCACTCCAACGCCAATGATGCCCTAGAAGCCCTCGAAGCTAAACTAGGCATAGGAGCTTCCACTCCGATAAGTAATTCTATTTTTGTAGGAAACGGAACGGGTAGTTCTATTTGGACAACTTTTGCCTCCACTACTCAATTTTATGCCTCTAACTTCTTTGCCACAGCTTCTTCTACCTTGCAGAACTTTACTTTCCTCAATGCTACAGGGACATCGGCCACCACGACTAATTCTTTTTCTACTACAGCTAGTTCCACTAATTTCTTTACCACTTTATTTAACGGTGCGGGTCTTTCCACCTGCCAGACCAATAATGTTCTCACCTGGTCTGGCGGTACTTTTGGTTGCGAAGCCGATGATACTGGTGGATCTACGATAGTTTCTACCACTACAACAGCTAATATGTCTAGTACCACTGTCGCCGTGGCGGCATTCAATACGATTAGATTCAGCATAGATATTCCTATGTTAGTCGGCTCTGGTGCCACCACTTCCGCCACTATAGATTTACATTTTAATAGTACGAAGGGAACTGCCTATGGAGATTGGTATTCTGACGACTCGGCGGCATTTGGTGGAAACGATAATGTAGGTCGTATCCTTCTGATGTTGAACGTAAGTAACAATACTTATGAAGGAAGATATATTACTGGACAATTTTCAAATGTTGCCTCACATGCGAAAATCGGTCAATTCACAAGTTCTTCATACGCTACCACAACCGGAAGATTCGGCACTGCTAACTCTATTCGAAATGCCATGGAGGGTTACTTTGTCTTTAATAGTGGTAATGCACGGGTCAGCACTTTTGAAGTAGGCACAAGCATACCAGATACTTTTATGGCCACAGGAACAGTAATTACAGTAGAGGCGTCTAATTAGTATGTAACTAATATGAATGAACAAGAAAAAAGAGATTTAGAGGAACTGAAACGATGGAAGAAATCTTTGGAATCTTCTTCGTCCATTCCTTTGAACATAGACCAAAGTTTTAGAGCGAGGTTTCTTGGTAGTAGTTTGAAAGTAAGCAGTAAGGGAGTAGATACGGCAGATGTTACTGTGGTCAGTTCGGTTAATTTCGGAGCGCAAACTGTCGGAACGACCGTTGTGCTGGATGACCCTACTGGATTTTTGGAGATTGTAATAGGTTCAACAACTTATTATTTACCTTATTATTCATGATAAAACTTCCGCCAAACAGTCAGTGGCGACAATCAAACTACTCAGATATTTTGGGCAGTATTTATGCTTCTTTTGGGCTTGATTTAACATCTAACAAGGGTAAATTACGTCTAGGAAAAAGACTTTTGCTCAATGCCGCCACAGCTGATACAGCAGAACTTACGAGTTATGCTGTTGGATTCAGATATTTTAATGCAAACTATTGGACTGTGGCTGGATTAAGTGGCACGGGTTATCCTTTTAACTGTGCCACTATTCAAGGAACAACGCCTTTTGCCAAAGTTGTAAATGGCGGAGGGATTACAGGCTTGGTTACCACATTTGACTCTCTTTATTCAGACATAGAAATTGCTTTTGATAAATTACACATTTCAAATGCTTCTGATGGAAAAGTCTATTACTCTGCTGATGGTATAACTTGGTCTACTTTGACTGCTGGAGCGGCAGGAGACCCCGTAATGATGACATTCTACGGAGGAAGAATGTATTGCACAAAAGGTAAAAATCTCATTCAATCATGGGAATCTACTCCGACTGTGGTATCTCCTAGTGCTTATCCTAATACCACTTCAAATACTCTTAGATTGTCTGCGGCTGATTCGGGTACGCAAGCGGTTATAATCACTTTCTTACGAAGCACCTCGTCTCGTATCTGGATAGGCACGGTCAGTAAAACTGGCGGCAAAGGTTATATGTATGCTTGGGATGGTGCGCAAGCAAGTGTCAATGAGTCGTATCGTCTTGATTCGGCAGGAGCTTTGGCTTGTGTTATCAAAGATGATATTCCTTACATTTTAGATGCAGATGGGAAACTCTTAGCCTTTAATGGAGGAACTTTCCAAGAAGTAGATAGATTGAATCGAGTTAATGGTAAAATCCTTTTCAATCCCTTTGACAACGACAACAGTAGATTCATTCACCCTAACGGAATGTCTCTCATCAATGGCAAAATCAATATGCTAATAGACGGCACGAATTGGGATGTCGCTTCTCACAATGGTACACATGAGGAAACCATCCCTTCGGGTATTTGGGAATATACTCCTGAAACTGGTCTATATCACAAACATTCCATTACTCACAATAAAGCAAGTGATACTGTTACTGATTATGGACAAGCGAGAATCTTTGGAGTAGGTGGTCTTTCAGAAGTGATAGTGGCAACTTCTCCCATTACGACTGACGGTTCATTTTTAGCGGGAGTTTCTTATTATACTTCTGCAACAGTAACCACTTCGGGTATTTTCTATAATAATGCTTTAGATACTGTGCAAAAAGCTGGGTATCTCGTTACTCCTAAAATCTTTTCTCAAAACTTAGAAGACTCTTGGAATAAACTGGTAGTGAGATTTAGAAGGTTTCTTAATTCAACGGATAAAATAGTAGTGAAATATCGTACAGAAGATGATGCCTTTACTGAAGCCACCATAACTTATGCTTCTACAACCACATTTACTGTTACTCTAGCTTCCACCGATAGGGCTTTGGTTGTCGGAGATGAAGTGGAGATAGTTCAAGGTGTGGGAGCTGGTAGAGTTGCTCATATTACAGTGATTTCAGGAGCACACGCCGCCTCGCAGACTATTACTGTTGATGAGACTATCACAGGAGCAACCACTCAAACAGCCAAAGCTCGTTTTCAAACATGGAAAAAAATAGCTTCTTATAATTCTCAATCAGATGAGATGCAAAACTTTCCCGTACCTGAACATAGTGCATGGGTACAGATAAAAGTTTTTATGATTTGGACGGGCAAAAACGAAATCCACGACTTACTACTTTTGAATAAAGTTAATCGACCTACAGAATGAAAAATATCTTTATATATTTATTTAATAAGGACTTTTTCAATAGGCAGACCTCTTCTAATTCTGCTCTGAAGTGTAGACCTGCTAATGTTAAGTTCTCTTGCCCATTCATAAAGCCCTTTTCTTTGACCACTAAAGGTAATGAACTTTTTGGTTCGATTAACTCCAATGCTAGTTGCTTTAGAAAAAAGTTTATTTTTAGGCCATTTATTTTTGAGTCTAAAAATTACAACAGGCATTGGAATTCAATAGATAGTGCACCATTCTATGAGATGCTTAACTTGCCCATCAAGTTCTATAAAATGATTTCTACTGTAGTTAAGCATCTGTTCTCTTCTAGTAGCCCATTTGCAGTTTTCTTTAGAATAATTACTATTGTTATCAATTCTTTCTATTGTAGTGTTCGCTTCTCCAAACTTCTTAACATGAATTTCATAAGAAGTTCTCATGTCTTTCTCAAATTCACTAAACGAAGTCCACAAGTTTTTTATCCCTCTTCCTCCATAGTTTTTATACGAATGATGATTAGAATTATTACATCTAGTCTGCATTCCATAATAAATCTGATGAAGTCTCTCATAGCTAGGCCAAAGTCTTCTAGTCATATTTTCTATTTATTAAGAGAAAGTGCAGGACGCCTTGCGAGTATCCTGCACTTCATCCGCAAAGCTGATAACTCCCGTATTTTAGCACAAAATATGATATAATAATAGTCAAATGCCAACTTATCAACAACCAAAAACAGGACTCGGTTCAGTCGAAGAAACAAATAGACTTCTTCAAGGTGCATCTGCACAGACTGGAATTGCCGCTCCAACTTTTTCTCCTACGGGAGCGATTACTTCTGATGTGCTTTCTGGGAATGAGTCCTCAATACAACTTCCTCCTGCACCAACTTCTACATATACTTCTCCCGTTATAGTTCCTCCTCCAAATGGTACTGCGATAGATAGTAAAACAGGTGTCGCTACTTATACTCCGCCAACCCCTACGACCCCAGCACCACAAACAAAATCTTTATATCAATCCACTTTAGAGAAATTAGGGATAGCAGGAGAGCAATTAGCAGAAAAACCTGAATTTACTGCACGAGTCCAAGAAGAAGCCCAACTAGCCCAAAAAAGAGAAAAACAAGCTCAAAGCTATAATGCTTATCAACAAGCTCAACTAGACCTTACAAGGCAAGTAGAGTCATTACAAGGGCAAGGATTGACTGACGTTCAAAGAAATGCTCAAGAAAGAGAAATTAGACGAAAAGGAAATGCCAATGTTGCTAACTTGGCTATTGTGGCTCAAGCAGACCAAAACTTATTGGCGGCTGCCGAACAGACTATTAAAGATAAAGTAGACGCTCAATTCTCTCCTATCCAAGACCAAATAGACTGGCTGACTAAATTTGCTTCCATAGCTCAAAATGATTTGACTGAAAGTGAAAAAACTATCCTAACGGCTCAAATAAACAAACAGCAAACGGACTATGATAATCTAACTTCAGTAGCCAATTCTCTCCAACAGAATATGCTCGCTAATGGTGCACCTCAATCAACTTACTCTGCTTTGGATAAAATCGTGGAGGACTATCATGCTGGGAGAATGGATGCCCAAACGGCACAGAGTAGGATGTATGCTAGTGCGGGAACATATGGTACTGATATCTTGGGAAGAAAGATTAAAGAGGCTTCACTTGCTAAAACTTACCAAGATATTGCTAAAGCAAAAGCGGAAGCGGACGCATTGGCGGGAGGTGGAAAGTCCGAAGATTTGTTGGCTTACGCCTCCCAATACTCAGATACAGGTAAACTACCCTCACCAGCCGAATTAAAACTATCAGGGTTAAGTGTCGGGCAAGTTACAGCAATGGCAAAACAAACTCCTAAACCTAGTGGGGCATTAGTCTCTACTAATACAGGAACAAAATCGTCTGCATTAAGTCCAACACAAGAAGCTGGAGTTACCGCGTTGAGTGAAATAGTACAACAAACACTACCTAATATGCAGAGACTATTTCCTAAGATAGCCACAGGTGTATTAGGTGGTCTTGGCGGTATAGTGTGGACTTCACAGAACAAGCAAGATTATCTAACATTTAGGGCCGAGTTTTTGAGTAAATTACTTGTTGCCCGTTCTGGTGCGGCGGTTACTGAACAGGAATATGCCCGATATTCTAAATTGCTTCCAACCGCATTTAATCAACCGTTTTTCTTAGGTTCTGATGGTTCAAAGAAGCTCACAGCGTTACAATCTTCAATGGTTAATAATCTCAATACTGTCTTAAACACACAACAACTCTCCATTTATGGCTATTCAAAAATAAAAGTAAATGGAATAGATAGAACAGTCGGAGAAGTTCTTGATATTGGAGGCGTTCAGTACCGTGTATTACCAGATGGGACACTAACCGACATAATTTAATGGCAATATTTACATTTGACCAAGCAATAAAAAAGGCGGGAGTAAAACCAACTGATGTAAGGTCTCTTGGTATGCCCGAAACAATCACTCCAACCGAAGATGTCAGTAGTCGAGTTATAGATGCACTAAAAGGCAAAACATCTTTCCCCGCTAGTGAAGGAGGTATTACATCTAGTGCTATACCAACAAATATAGCGAAAACTTTTGGTAATATCCCAAGTTCTGTTGCTAAATTAGCCGCACCAGTCAACCCCCTAAATGTAGACTCACCCGCTAATATAGGAGCGAATATCGCAGGGAGTGGTAAGGCTCTTTACGATATTTATAAAAATAGGGGTGTAACAGGAGCGAAAGATATTCTTGGTGGCTTTGCTGATACTTATTTGAAAATAGGAGAAGGTATTTATGGTGGACTAGATAAGGCATATAACGCTTTACTTGATGACCCTAAAAAAGCTGTGGCAGATGTAACGGCAGAAATAGCAAGAATAGGAATTGAAGACCCCATGCTAATCCCTACCATACTTTATGGAAGCGGAAAACTAACAGGAGGCAAAGATACTATTTCAAGAGTGGCTAGTCCAGTAACAAGAGGGGCTGATACGAATGTGGCGAATATCACAGCAAAAGTAACAGAACCAATAGTAAGCAAGGCGGGAGAAATTGCAGATGTTACAAAGTCTACTTTATTCGGTAGACCAAAACCTATAAGCAATATAGAGGATGTTATCAAGCAAGCTGACGAATCTATGAAAGCCGATAGTATCACTTCTAAAACTGGAGGGGTTACAACTCCTGCCCAGATATTAAGTGCGACAAAAGAAGCGTCCGCACAGCCTAGCTTACTTCAAAAGTGGGCAGGCATTTCACCAGATATTAAAAATCGTATCGCAGGGAAGCAAGGAAAGTTAAAAGAATACTTTGATGTAGCACACGCACGAAATAATTTTGACACTCTACCAACTCCACTCGAATATGGTGCTAAAAATGTTGATACTGCTGTTTCTAAAATGGAAAGTATTTTGAGTGAAACTGGTAGTGATATTGGTTCATTTAGACAAAAAGTAGGGACATATAAAGCACCGATAGAAGGTGTTAATAAAATTGAAACTGCCTTTAATAACCAACTCTCAAAACTCAATCTTGAAATTAAGGGTGGAGTTGTAAAGCAAAAGGCGGGGACAATTTCTAGAGTTAATTCAGAAAGCGAAATTAAAGTCTTAAATGACTTGCTTGGAGAATTACAAATCATAAAACAAAGTCCCGACCTACAAAGGTTGATAGATTATAGAAATCTATTTGATAGTAAAATCAACTTTGCAAAATCCGCAAGAGAAGCCTCTAGTTCACTTGACCCATTTTCTAGGACAATGAGGAGTGAGATAGCGAATGTCTCTGCACAAATTGTTGGTAAATCAGAGGCGGCTAATTTAGTTAAGTATTCAGACTTTATGGATGCTCTCAATCAACTAAAATCATTTACAGACAGAAAAGCTGGGGCAGAGTTTCTTTTGAAACAAGTCTTATCTGAACGAGGAGGAACGCCAAGAGCAGTAATACAACTGATTAAAGAAAGAACAGGAATAGACTTAATGGATGATGCAGTTATGTCCTCTATAGCAACAGATTTAATTGGTAATTCTCGTCAAAAAGGAATATTCAGACAAGAAATAACTAAAGCTGGGTTAGATACCGCTTCTTTATTGAGAGGAGATACTTCGGGAGCTATAAACTTAATGTTTAACTTCTTGAAGCGAGGGTTAGTTAATGAAGAAAAGCAATTTTTGAAAGCGGCGAGATAGTTAATGATTAAGCCACTTATCTGACGAAGCAAATAACCACACAATGAATACAATCACAAACAGAATAACGAGGATGAACACCTTATTTAACTTTCACACAACTAAGCCCCAGCGAAGCTCCATTACTCCTCTGATTCAACGAGTAACTATTAGTCATTACATAACACTTAACATTTGGGTCAGAAGGGTCGTCAATCTCGTAAAAGTAAAGATTTCCCCCGTCAGCCATTTGAAGTTGAGCAAAGAAGTCCCAACTCTTATATTCCTTAACAATCTGTGTTGCCCCAAACACGAAAATAGGGCTAAGAATAAGGGCGAAAGCTATTATGTATTTCATGGTCTTATGATACCACATATATATGGATGAAATCAAGCTAAAAAAACTAGAAGCTGTTATCGCGGCAATAGACATTGATACGCCTTCTACTCAAGAGGTGGCTGATTTAATTGCTCAAATCATCCAAGCCGTCCAAGAAGTAAAAACCTATCTCGAAAAACAAGCTCAAGAAAATAAACTAGACTTAAACAGGGTAGTTAATCGTTCTTTCGAGGAAGCTATCCAAAGACTAGACGAGTTTAACGAAGAATTGAAGAAAAAAGCTGAATTAGTCTTGGAGAATGTTCAAAAAAATGCTAAAATAGACATAGACACGATTACCAAAGGTCTTTACAAGGAATTAAAAGTTCTCAAGGATTTGATTCCCCCACCTGCTGATTTCACAAATGTTCTTAACAAGATTTCAGAGATAGAAAAAAGAATCCCTACTCTACCCGATGAAATCACGGGAGAACGAGTTATTGAGAAAATCAACGAGTCGGAGGGAAAGATTATGAGGGAAAGGGTAGAGGGATTGGAGGAGGAACTAAAAGCTCTAAGAGATTTACCAAGAGGCAAGGTAGGCATGAGAAAAGTCCCAATAATAAAAAGAGTTAATTTGACGAGCCAAATTGATGGAGCTACCAAAGATTTTACCCTTCCCAGAGATACTGTTGAAGTATTGGGTGTGTGGGGAACTCAATTTCCTATCAATTTTGACCCTGGCGTGGATTGGACTTTCGCAGGGAATACTTTAACTCTGGCTTCGCATATCACAGCACCAGAATCAGGAATGTCGCTTTATGCAATCTGTGAAACGTTATTTTATGGATAAAATATGAAAGAAATTAAACCATTTATAATCTCGTTACTCATTATTGCTAGTCTATTTGTAGCTTTTGAGCGAGCATCAGCACAAACTATTTTTAATGTATTTAGAAGCATTTTACCCGAAACTGATAGCAAATTTTATCTAGGAACTACGACTCCTTCTACTAGAGCTTGGTTAAGTGTCATCACAGACCAACTCTGTCTCACCGCCGACACCTGTCGCACCACATGGCCAACAGGAGGTTCAGGCACTTTCTCATGGACTCCTACTTCTT
>ERZ1292629.1813-Hain-H43-01um-R1-1813-length-19685-cov-8_pt1 | contig 19685 bp, 19 predicted proteins | sample MGYA00564399_ERZ1292629 | MGnify/ENA primary metagenome ERZ1292629 (study PRJEB36523, sample SAMEA6512636) | groundwater metagenome | collected 2019-01-08 | study: AquaDiva: Metagenomics assemblies of 32 groundwater samples | reverse complement strand
ACCGCGAGCGTTCAAATCATATTAAGAGGAGATACTACCCCTTCTTCTTTGGATTGCGCTTCTAGTCTCGAAGGCAGAGTACTGCCTGCTACTTCTGGTAAAATTGGAGAAGAAATGCATTTGCCACTCTGGGTGCGTAAAGGATCTGGACCATACAGGACGCGATGGTATGGAAAAATTCAATACAAAGAGCAGGATAACATTTATACTCACCCCAACGCACATGATTTCTTCACTGAACTATTCGGGGATAGCATGACGGTAAATAATAATAACAACCCATGGATTGACTCAACAATAACAAGCGCTGATCACTACTGGAATATGTCCATAACTTTCGGAGCTTTCGATAAGCCAGCATTAAGTGAAAACCATGAAAGATATTACATGAATATGCGTTGGGATTACGGCGGAACCAAAAACTGGTGGTTTGGGAAAAAAGTGTGGATAAAAAATCCAGCCACAAGGAAAGCCGTAGCTACTGGCATACTTGAGTGGGGCCCAGCCACTACGACAGGTAGGTTCGCGGGAGCTTCTCCTGAAGCAATGTTCTCCATAGGCGCTACAACCGATAATAATCTAGAATACTGCTGGGTTACCGATCAAAATACAAGTTATGGAAGTATTGTAAATTACTAAATAATTAGAAATTTATTCCTATGAAAAAAAATATAACCCTCCCCATTATTGTCATTTTAGTTTTCCTCGGGATCATTTTTATTTTTCACGTCAACAACAAAGATAAAGAAAATACCAGCGTTCCTGCAATAACAGCTAACATTTCCAAAGAAGCATTATCTAAAATTTTCTCCGCTGAAACTATAATACCCCAAAAAGAACCATATCATTACAAAATTAATTCACTAGATTATTTTGCTAAAGTTATTAGAAATAATAATGAAGATCTATTGGTTATTGTAAAAAATGGAACACAATACAGTAGTGAGTACGCAATATATAGTAACATAAAAGAACCTCGTGAACTCATAAAAGCCGAATCAACTCCGATTTTTAACGCCGATGAAGCTTTTAATAAAAACTTTTTCCAAAAAGACATAACAGGAGATGGCATCAGTGAAATTTTCATTCTATTTCAATCTACAAGCTACGGCTTAAATGGATATACCGTTTTACGTCACACAAATAATAAACTTGAAACTATAACCATAGGCGGGGATCCGCTTATTAATTTTGATGAAATTGAACAAAAAAATGGCCAGGTCTCGATGACCTCTCATAGTAATGGATTCAAAGGTAAAGATTTTTACGAGTTAAATGGAAATAACCTGGTATACAAAAGAAGTATCGGTTTCTTCTCTGTCCCAACTGTCTACAGTGAAGAATATGAAGTTCGTGTAAGTGATGCGGCCGGGAAAAGAGTTGTAGATCGAAAAATGGGAAGCATCTATACTGATAGCTTTGAACCCTATGAATAATCTACAAATTCAACGGCCAAGAATACAAACTCTGGAAAGAAGAAAAAACAAGCAATGACCGATAGTTACACACTAACTAAAAAATCCCTCCAGGCGTCTCTCGATGAAGCCGACATTTTTGAAAGTGATTATGCTGTAGCATCCGTCTCCACCGTCAAAGGCCTAAAACTAATTAATCAAAATCAAATTCCGGGTGTCACTGTAGAAAAGATTACGCTCGCCAACGAAAGCGACTTAGACGCGCTCACTATTTCTGATTCCACCAAAACCAAACTCCGCGACTCGATTCACGCCGGCCATCTCATCTATGTCCCCAGTGCTCAATTTACCTACCAATCTTGGACCGGTCTCGTCTATATCGACATCGACCCAAGCACTGGCTACGGCGGCTACATCATCGGCGAAGGCCTCAACGGCGGATTTACGGCTATCCCAGTAGAACAATGGCCGGAAGGAATAAGGCATCTCTTAATCATCGGTTTCGTAGATAATCTTTCCGCTATTATCGTAAATCCAACTAGTGGCCAGCAATTTACTAAAGGCGCGAATATCTCGTGGCAAGCCAATTACAGCGGAGTTGTTCATACCTTAGGCACCCCTGTGAACTGGACCGAGAATCTAAACCTCGACACATCAAAATGGCCTGTCGGTAACGTCACTATCCCCAGTGGCTATGGGACGAATGGGAGTGTAAGTATAGTCATCAAAGGGGACATTGTGCCATCGAGTATCGATTGCACAACAAGTCTTGAGGGAAGAACGCTACCAGTCACCTCCGGAAGAATAGGAGAAGAGATGCACCTACCACTGCGAATAAACAAAGCATCTGGTCCTTATAGAACACGGTGGTATGGGACAATACAATACAAAGAGCAGGACAATATCTATACTCATCCAAATGCGCATGATTTTTTCACTGAACTTTTTGGAGATGCTATGACCGTAAATAACAATGGCAACCCTTGGATAGACTCTACTATAACTAGCACGGACCACTATTGGAATATGTCTATAACATTTGGCGCATTTGGAAGGCCAGCGCTAAGTGAAGATCATGAAAGATATTACATGAATATGCGTTGGTCATATGGAGGAACAAAGGATTGGTGGTTTGGAAAAAAGGTTTGGATAAAAAATCCTGCTACTAATAAGGCGGTTGCTACTGGGATATTAGAATGGGGACCCTTAGATGATCCCGAAATAAACAGAGTAGCAGGTGCTTCTCCTGAGGCTATGAGAGCAATTGGTGCCAAAACCAACGACAACCTTGAATACTGTTGGGTTTCAAACCAGAATGTGGTTTATGGAAGCGTTGTTAATTACTAAAAAATAAAATGAAAAATAATTTTAAAGTTCTTATGTTGTTAGGTGTCGTGCTTATTGGAGTAATTTTGATTAAAGGTATTTCAAAGGAAGGTAGTAGTACTTCCAAAGACTTCATAGGAAAGATATTCCCTGGATCTGAGATAAAGACACAAGAAAACCCTTACCGCTATAAAATTGCCTCAAAAGATTATTTTATTAAAAAGGTTTCAATTGGAACCCACGATTTTCTTGTTATCTTTAGAAATGAAACATCCTACAGCAGTACCTACTCTATTTATAACTTTGGAAATCCGACAAGGTTGATACAAATAGAATCGATTCCAGCTTCAGTCGCCGAAGAAGCTCTCTCGAAAAATCTTCAAATCAAAGATATCACAGGGGATGGACTTGCGGAATTTATATTTAAAATTTTTACAACCGGAAAAGGTCAGAACGCATATAACATATTACGACTAAAGAATGATAGCAATCTTGAAATAATGACAATCGGGGAATGGTCCACCGAAAACAAAAGCGACATTATAATGTTCGACACAATCAAGTACAAGAACCAGAATGTTGTTATTACTGTGCACGATTTAGACGTAAGAAGTATGCTTAGTTATAAAATAGAAGGGAACTCTCTAATTCCATCTACTTCCATTACATTCAAATTAACTGATCGCACAAAAGGAGATGAATATGAGATTACTAGGACGATCAAAAATCAAGAACCTCAGGTAATTGGCACTAAAAAGGGAAACATCTGGATCGACAGTTTTGAGCCATATGAGTAAGTTAAAAATCAAAGTTCAAAGAGTAAGTTTTAAATAAAAACTGAACATGGATTTTATAAAACGCAGGAAACTTATAATACTCTCGCTTATCATTCTAGCCGTACTTTCGCGAGCTTTCTTGCATGCCCGCATCTATGGAATCAATCTAGGCACGTTCACAAAAGCAAACAGCATTAATGTTATTCAGAGTAGCTCCGTAACCTACGCTGGGGATCCTCGAACCTTTATTCAGCTGGGTGAATTTTTCAGCAAAGATAAAAATAGTGTTTTTATTTTTGGCAAAGTTTTGGCCGGAGTAGATGCACCTACATTTAAACTTATAGGTTCTTACAATCTAAACTCTGTACATTATGAATTCGGTAAAGATAATAAGAACGTCTATTTAAACACATACCAAATCCAAGGAGCTGATCCCAATACTTTCATACTTTTAGGAGAATTATATAGCAAGGACAAAGAACGCGTGTATTATGCGGAAAAAGTTATTCAAGATGCCGATCCTGATACTTTTTCTATACTAGGAGATTTTTTCAGCAAAGACAATCTCGAAGTATATCATTGGGGAAAAAAGATAATTGGCGCCGACCCGAAAACTTTCGAAAAACTAAGTAGTTCAGGATACTCAAGAGATATAAGTAGTGTATTTTATGGTGGATCCGTTGTTGCAAAAGCTAACCCGAAAACTTTTGAAATTTTTGGGTCAAGTTCGTCATATGCTAAAGATGAAAATGGCTTTTTTCTTCACGGGAAGCTTATTGAGTTTGCCGATCCCGCAACATTTCAAGTGATAAAAGATTTCGGTTTTACAAGCTACACGAAAGATAAGGATAATGTTTATTACGATGGTGGGCTAATAATAAATGCCGATCCGGCAACCTTCGAGAGTTTAAATTACAAGTTTAGTAGAGATAAAAACAATATCTATGCTTATGGTAAGGTCTTAGTAGGAGTAGATTCCGGGTCTTTTGAAATAATATATGACGGTAATAATCATAGCGACTATAACAAAGACAAAAATAATGTATTTTTTAGAGACGAGATAGTTCCGGGAGCAGATCCCCGTACTTTCGGAATCCTAAAAGGAGGATATGGTCGAGACAAGAATCATGTCTTTTCTGGTTGGGAAGTTATTGATCGGGCAGATCCAGATACTTTTGAATATATAATGAATCGATACAATTCGTACACGTTTTTTAGAGACAAAAACTACGTATTCTACCGCGGAAGAATTGTAGAAAACGCAGATCCAAGGACTTTCGTAGCCCTTGACTCGAGTACAGGCAAAGATAAAAGAGGAGTTTTTCATGAATGGAATATTATCTCTGGTGCTGACCCAGCTACATTCCGAGTTATTGGAAGAAGCTATGACGATTATGGAGTGGATAAAAGCCATGTTTATTGGATGGGCTATTCAGCAATCCATCCTCTCATTATTAACGGCGCCGATCCTGTAACTTTTCAGCCCCTTATTGATTCGGATTATTATGCAATTGATGCCAATTCGGTCTTTCACAAAGATAAAAAAATCAATAACATTGACGCAAAAACCTTTAGAATTATCAGTGAAACTACCGATTGGCCTCAATATGTAGCCGATGCTAATCATGTATTTGTCGAAGATGAGATGATCTTAGGAAGTGATCCAACCTCATTCCAGCCACTCAAAGGTTGGTATTCAAAAGACAAAGATCACGTATATAATGGAACAAGCACTATGGTTGATATTGATCCAAGTACATTTACTGTGCCGTGATCAAAAAAATCGAGAAATTTAACAGGAAAAAAAGTATACAAATTCAACGGCCAAGAATACAAACTCTGGAAAGAGGAAAAAGTTAAACAATAAAACATGAAAAAATCAGGAATCAAAATAATAAATCTCGTCGTTATAACCTCAATTCTGGTTTCTAGTTTTTGGTCCCTGCCAGTATCTCGTTCCGAAGGATTGCTCTCGACCGTCACTCCTGTTTTAGAAAATCCTCAAACCGACGAAAATGTCGTTATCGAGAAAAAAATTATCACTGTCGACTCCTCAAAAATTTACCGCCCCGCCACGCAAGAATTATCCAGCCAAAAATCAAAAATTCCTTCTTCCGCCAAAATAAAAATCATAAGCACCAAAAAAATTGCGCCGGCTTCAAATAATTCTCTTAATGCCAAATCTGCCACCATCACCGATCCCGTCTCCGCCGGCCTTAACTACCTTTTTCTAAACCAAGCCGCCGACGGCTCGTGGTCTCACAACGGCAAAATCAAAAATCTTGAAACCGCCACCGTTGTCAAACTCCTAAACGAACTCAATCAAAAAGTCGGCGCCGGCGTGCCCGAGCAAATACAAATCGACCAAATGCGCTCAAAGGCGCTTGATTGGTTGAGATTTTCTTTCCCGGAAAGCAGCGATTATCTCGCTGATAAAATAACAGCCCTCGCCGGAGCAGGGGACGACATGGCGGAATCGATGGATTTCTTATCCGCCCAAATTAACGATTCCAACCTCGGTTTCGGCATCAAGAAAAATTACGGAGCGGATATTTTAACCACCGCTAAAGTTTTAGACGCTATCGCCACCACGAATTATCAAGACCCCGGCGCCGACACCCAATTCACCCTCAAAGCCGCCCTGCTTTACCTATTGAATTCTCAAAATCTAGACGGCGGTTGGCCAGAAATTTCAGGTGAAGATAGCTCTATTTACGCGACTAACGTTGTCCTCCAATCTCTTTATTCATTTCGAAACGTCGTCATAGAAGGCATGCCCGGAGGTGACGTCATTATTCCCACTAAAATCAATCTTGGCCTCAATTACCTTAAAACCCGCCAGTATTCATGGGGATCGTGGCGAGATGACATCCTTCAAACCGCCCTTTCCTACCGCTCTCTCATCTCTTACAACATCACGCCTTACTATAATCAAAAAGCTATCGACTATCTCAAAAACACCCAAAGCCCCGATGGCAGTTTCTCCACTCCCGGCTTCACTAAAACCGCGAAAGCCATCGAAGCCCTCGCCAAGCCGGATATAACCGTTACCGATATTCAAAACCCCATCTCTGTTCCAAATCCGAACGCCACTCTTTGGGTTACTGTGCGAAACAATGGATATATAACTTCAGATCCGCTCAACCTTTCCGCGCTTCCGCCCGCCTTTACTCTGAAAATTGACGGCCAAAATGTTCCACTTGATTTCACCGGATTGCCTCCAACCCTAGTTTTTGAGTCCAACTCTGAAGTCATTTTTGAAATTAATTTCAATCAAAATCTTTTCGGCCAGCACAACGTTAAATTTAAAGCCGACTACGCCAGTCCGGAATTTTGGAAAAACAACAACGACCTAACTAAGGGCATCGCTTTTGGTAGTCCTCAATATACCGGCCCCACTCCGCCTCCGTGGATTGGCGCCTCAACCGATCTCACTCCCGGCGGTATTACTTTAAGGTGGCAACAATCAAGCGACCCCGCTAGGAACTATTACGTGCTATACGGCTCAACCGCGAGCGGCCAGTATAATTCCGCCATTCCTCTTTATGTCTTCCCGCCCGGAAATTTCGCCGGTATTACCTTTTATTTTGACGACCCTAATCTTCAGAATATACCCCTTTATTTTTCGATCGCCTCATTTGATTCGAGCGGCAATCGCGGCAACTATTCTCCCGAATCGTGGGCCATTGCTTACGACAACCCCGAAAGTTATCGCGGCACGCTCTCCGGCGCCGTTAAAGATTCAGTCACTGCTCAAAAAATCCCTAACGCCCAAATTGATTTTTATTTGATCAATTCATTTTTTGCTGATAGCGCGGGCGATTACTCCATTAATTATTACCCCGGGTTCTATTTAGCTACCGGCTGGAGCCAGAATTATTATAGCGACAATAAATTCCTCCAAATTCCGGCTCAATCGGCTACCAGCACTGATTTTCTTCTCCGCCCGGTGAGCAGTGGGAGTTATCCGCCCTCAGTCACCGGTCTCTATGGTATTGCTGGTAATAACCAAGTTACTTTAAATTGGAATGCCTATACTCCGCCATCGGATTTCAAACAGTTTGACATTTTCCGATCCAATTTTTCATTTGGAGGTGCTTGGGGGTTAACTCCTATTGCAACCACCTCTAATCCTTCCGCCACCTCATTTAATGACACAAACCTCATCAACGGCGTAAATTATTTTTACGCTGTTGCTCCTGAAAATCTGGCAGGCAACTTCCCCGACGTAGGCTCTATCGGTCCTTTCCGCCCCGGTTCGCCCCCGGTCGTCTCAAGTTCAACCGCGTCCCAATCCGGCAGTAACGTAAATATTTCATATAATCTTGCGGATTCCGAAAACAAAAATTCCATCATTAGCTTCCAATTCTGGAGCGGTTCTTCGTGGCAAAATATCGTTACCGCTTCCGGCATCGGTATCCAATCTCCTGGCACTAGTAAAGCTGGCCTCTGGAACGCCAAGCAAGACTTTCCGGACTTCGAAGGCCAAACTAAAATCAAAATTAACGCCAGCAAAGAGGGGAATAGCTCCCTTCAATCGTCCTCCGAAACCCCGCTCTTTAATTTAGACACCAAAAATCCAACTTCGCCAGCCGTATATTCACTTCCGCTGGTTACCGGTCTTTTCCAAAAAACTATCGGCGGGACGAAAGAAATTAATACCTCCATAAAATCAAGCGGCGTAGAAGTCGTTACCCAAAGTTCCAGCGCTACCTGGGAATATCCCGTCGTCCTAAGGCAAGGGCTTAATCAATTTTCTTTTACCGCCGTCGATGTCGCCAGCAACGAAAGCCCTTCCTCTAGTGTTTCAACTACATACGACCCTAGTTATTTTGTCTGTGGCGATGTAAATGGCGACGAAAACCTAGACGTTTTCGATATGACTTTATTGATTGACGTAATTTTCAGCGAACACGATTACCCCACCCATCCAGCCAGTATGGATGTAAATAACGACGGTCAATACGATGTGTTCGATTTAATCACATTGATTAATTATATCTTTAGCGAAGGCCCCGCCCTTACCTGCCCAGCAGTTTAAGACAGCAAACTCCTACCCAATTATCTGTGATAGTGGTATAGTAGAGCGGTATGAAATCAGATCTTATCGTCACTTTTGGTTCTCAAACTAGAGGTACCGCTGGGGCCACTTCTGATTTTGATGTGGCGATTTTATCCAATCATACCCTGAGTCTCAAGGAAAAATTAAAGCTGGCTTCTAAATTGGCGGCCAAACTTAAAATTACCGAAGATAAAATTGATCTCGTTGATCTTTGGAACGCCCCGCCTCTTTTACAGCAACAAATTGCGAGTAATGGCAAGCTATTAGAAGGAGACGAACTAGATTTTTTGCGATTTAGAGTTCTTGCCTGGAAGCGATATCAAGACACGGCTAAACTTAGGCGCGCTCGAGAAAAATCTTTAGCCAATCAATATGTCTAACGAAATTATTCTTAAGAAACTTGAGCAGATAGGAAAACTTTTAGACGACCTCGAAGAACTGCTTAGTAAACCATTCAGCGATTTTGAGAACGGTACGGTAAATCTAAGAGCCGCCGAACGAAATTTCCAGCTTATTGTAGATTTAGCTAGCGACATTAACACTCAAATCCTTCTTGAAAAAGGTGAAAAAACACCCGACTCATATCGGCAATCATTTGTTATTGCCGGGAAAATAGGAGCTTTGCCTGGTAAACTTGCCGAAAAATTATCAATAAGCGCGGGACTTCGCAATGTTCTTGTCCACGAATACGACTTTGAAGAAGACAGTAAGAAATTTTATGATTCCGCGAAAGTTTTTGCTCCCGCCTACCGTGATTACGCTAAGGAAATCTATAAATACGCTAAATCTTCTTCTTAATTGTATCTGTATCCTAAACAACAGAGGCCCCGCCCTCACCTACCCCGCCTAATAGGATTTGATTAATCGTATCAAATATGATGTGATTCGAGTACCCCCAGTTCTAGTCTTCGCGATGCTCATAGAGCAAGATTTTATCATTGGAATTCGTCAATAAATATTCAATTTTTTTGCTTTTTTCTTACGAATTTGGTATTATTTGCTTATGACCACGCAAGAATTGCTGGAAAAAGTTAAAATTCAAAAAATAGGCAAGACACCGGTTGTGGTTATACCCCTTGGAACTTGGAGAGACATTGAAAATCGCCTGGAGGATTCAGAAATGCAATCTTCTAAATTATTCAGGAAAAAAATTACCAGAGCTCGCGCTGAAAAAAAGCTTTATTCCTCTGCTCAAGTAAAAAAGCTACTCAAGATTTGAGGGTATGGAGTATTATCTCAAACCAGCCGCAGTTAGAGATATAAAGAAATTACCCAAATCGGTTCAACGGCGCATTTTCGAAAAACTTGATTTTTACGCCGCATCGAATAACCCGCTTCGATTCGCCGAGTTTTTAGCCGATAATACGCTTGGCGGCTTCCGTTTTCGCATCGGGAATTATCGAGTGATTTTTGATATAGAAAACCGTAAAGTTGTCATTCTAAAAATTGGCCACCGGCGAGATATTTATAAATAGTTTTTATAGCCAACAAACGTCACGCCGGAAACTTCAAAATACATTTGTGCTATAATCATTCTATATGGAAATCGAAAAACTCCCGGAGTTCGACAACCACGAACTTGTTTCTTTCTTTTACGATAAGCAATCTGGGCTTAAAGGATTTATCGCTATCTACAACTCTCGCCTTGGTCCGGCTTTAGGCGCAACGCGTTTCTGGCATTACGACTCAGAAGAAAAAGCCCTGCGAGATGTTTTGAAATTATCTCGAGGTATGGCTTATAAATGTGCCCTCGCTCGCCTCCCTTACGGAGGTGGGAAAGCCGTAATTATGGCCGACAAAAAAATGACTAAAACCCCAGAGATGGTTCTTGCCTACGCTAAAATTATAGACACTCTCCATGGTAAATTTTACACAGGAGAAGATGTTGGAATGAATAAAAACGACGTGCGTTTGATGGCTAAAAAAACCCCTTACGTTATTGGTAAAATCCTGAACAAAAGCGATAACCCCCCTTATTGGACAGCCCTCGGAGTTTTTTCATCTGCCATGGCGGCCATAAGGGAAATTAATGGAAAATCAAATCTTGATGGCACTTCATTCGCCATTCAAGGATTAGGAAAGGTTGGCGGTCAGCTCTGTAAGATAATAGTCGAAAATGGAGGGAGTGTTATTGCCGCTGATATTGACCCAGCGAAAGTGAAGTTAGCAACGAAAAATTTTCCAAACATAAAAATTGTCTCGCCGCCAGTTATTCATAAACAAGAAGTCGATATTTTTGCCCCCTGTGCCCTTGGAGGATATCTAAATCAAGAAACCATCCCCGAGCTCAAATGCAAGGTTGTATGTGGTGGAGCGAATAACCAACTCGCTACCCTAGAGGATGGAGCTCGGTTACATCGACGGAAAATTTTATATATTCCTGATTATTTGGCTAATTCTGGCGGATTAATTAACGTAGCGGCAGAATTGCGGCCGGGGGGTTATAGTCGAAGCTGGGTAGAGAGAAAATGCAAGCAAATTCAAGTTACCGCCACCAAAATTATTAACCTATCTAGGCGTTATAATAAGCCTACTAATATAGTTGCGGATCACCTAGCTGAAAAGATGTTTAATCGTAAGTCTAAGTGATATAATAAGGGCGCGTTATGCCCAAAGCTTCCTTTAAGCATTTCAGTTTCCCTAAGAGCGTTGATCAAAGCTTGGCTGATTTGAAAGTTAAGCCGGCTTCCTATTGGGAAAGCAAGGGCCGGCAAAAAGTCCTTGAGCTTTTTAATTTTGTCTATAAAACCACACCAGCTTATCAAAGGTTTCTAAAAAGCCGTCACATCGACGTGAGAAGAATCAAAACCCTAGAGGATTTTAAAACCTTGCCAATTATAAACAAGGAGAACTATCTTAGAAAATCTAACTTTATCGATCTTCTTCCCTTTCGAGATATCTCGAAAGCCAAGACTATTTCCTCTACCTCCGGCTCCACCGGAGAACCCTTTTATTTTCCTCGGGGCGAAGATGAAGATGCGCAGTATGAATACGTGGCCGAAATTTTTCTGAAAAATCAGTTTGAAATTGACAAAAAAACCACTTTGGGCATCATCGGGTTTGGCTTGGGTATTTGGATTGGGGGTATTTTCACTTATAAGAATTTTGCGAAGATTTCAGAAAAAGGGCACAACCTTGCGCTTGCGCCGGTTGGGAATAACATTAAAACATATTTAGACGTAATTAAAAAATTCGGCCATCTTTTTGATCAAATTATCCTCATGGGCTACGCGCCATTTGTGAAAGATATTATTGATGAAGGCAAAGATCACGGCATTGATTGGAGAGATTATAATTTAAAAATCCTTACCGGCGCCGAAGGTTATTCTGAAAAATTCAAAGACTATCTTGTCAAAAAAGCTGGCGTTAAAAATCCGCTTCTAGATTTTGTAAATATCTATGGCACAGTCGAACTCGGCACTATGGCCAATGAAAGTCCAATCTCAAACTTAATTCGAAGAATTGCCGTCCAAAACAAAGAAGTTTTCAAAGCTATTTTTCCTAAAGCCAACCGATTACCCACTCTAGTTCAATATCATCCACAAATTATTTATTTTGAAGAAGTTGAAGGCGAGGTGATTGCTTCTGGATATGGTTCTTCCATTCCCCTTGTTCGGTATCGCTTCCCGGATATAGGCGGTGTTATACCCTATGATGACATGGTCGAAAAATTAAAAGGGGTTGGAGTAGACATATTAGAGGAAGCCAAGAAAAACAAAATTGACCAGCGCGTTCTTCGCTTACCTTTTGTCTACATCTATGACCGGGCCGACCACGCGATCATCTTAAGGGGAGCCAACATCTATCCCGAAGAAATCAAAACCGCTCTTCACCACAATTCCCTTGAAGATTTTGTAACCGGAAAATTCACAATGATTAAGCGGGAAGATAAAAAAATGGATGAGTATTTGGAAATTAATGTTGAGCTAAAGAAGAGGGTCAGGAAGAACAATAAACTTCCTTTTTTGATTAGGAAAAATTTAGCTGACCACCTACTAGAAAACAACTCTGAATTTAAAGATCAATACAACTCAGTAGGCGAAGTGGTTTTTCCTAAAATCATCCTCTGGCCCTATCAGCACGAAAAGTATTTTAGAATAAGGGGTAAGCAAAAATGGGTGATTAAATATTAAATAAAATGAAGAAAAGAGACATTATCTCCTCAAAACCCGTCAAAATAAATTCGAATTCTGAATCTTTTAAAAAGTTTATTCGAAAACATCCAGAGCTCGTGGCTATTGACGAATATAAAAATCAACTCGAAGAACTTCTTGAGCTTAGAAACCCCCGTTTCAAATTTCAAAGACACACTAAAAAGGACTTTGAAGACTTCGTCTCGAAATTGATTAGAGAAAAAGATCTAAAACATCACGGCCACTGGTTTTATTTTCCGTGGTCCAATCAACTTATCCACTATCTGCCGGAGGATTTACACTATGAATTAAGAACCGCCCGCAATAAATTCCTGATTACTAACGAAGAACAAAGAAAATATTATAATTCAACGATCGGCATTTTCGGTATGAGCGTCGGCAGTCATGTGGCTTTAACTATCGCGATGACTGGCGGGGCAAAAAATATCAAGCTCGCCGATCTCGATGCTATTTCCGGTTCCAACCTAAACCGGATTCGAGCCGGGTTTGGCCAGCTTGGAGTTAATAAGGCCATTTCTGTCGCCCGTCAAATTATAGAAATAAATCCTTATGCGAATATCAAACTCTATTCTAAAGGAGTTTCTGATAAGAATATCGACGAAATCATTCTCGGGAATCCAAAATCAGATTTAATCATCGAAGAGATGGACAACCCATACTTTAAATTAAAGACTAGGTATATCGCGAGAGAAAATAAAATTCCGGTAATTATGGCAGCCGATAACGGCGATGGAATTATCGCCGACATTGAACGCTATGATATCGACAAGAACCCACCCATTCTTCACGGCATCTTAGGTGGCATGTCGCCCAGAGATGTCAAAAATATTGAGCCCAAAAAACTTCCATCAATAATTGCCAAAATAGCCGGTGCCGATAAAGCCCATCTAAGGATGCTTGAATCAGTTCTCCAGGTTGGCAAAACTATTTATTCTTGGCCCCAACTTGGCACTGCTGCCACAATGTGCGGCACGGTTTTAACCTACTTGGCTAGAAATATAATTATCAAAAATCCCAAGTTTAAGTCTGGACGCTATGACTTAAATCCTGATCAAATCTTTGAGTATGAACATCATCTCCCTGCCAACGCCCAAAAAAGAGACAAAGAAAGAAAAAAATTATTAAGAATGTTTGGCTCCTAATTAATTTCCGTTGGCAATTTCCAAAAATCTTCAGGTTGTAAACTTTTTTAGAATAAAGAAAACATAAATAGGAATCAAGAAACCCGTATAATCTCCACCAAGTGGGCATCGTCCCCAACAGAATAACTCGCAGTTTCTCCGGCCTGCCGGCCGATAATTGCTTTTGCAAGCGGGGTATTACAGGAAATAATTCCTAAATCCGGGTTCCCATTTGCATGCGCTACCGTCAAAGAAAGCAGGCTATTTTCGTCTAGCTTTAAAAGCACCGTACTCCCAACCTCTACCTTTTCCCTTGTTTTAACCTCCTCTAGGGTTTTATTGACCCCGGTTTTTGGCATAAATAGGGGATTAAAGTAACCCTACTCCCGAAACAATATGTTGTCAATACTTGACAACATATACGGCGATGCCCTATATTATTATGATAAGTCTATTTTTATGAGCTCACAAAATCAGTACAAAATTAAGTGTATAAATGGAGACTTCCAAGTCACGGAGGTTCCTTTATCACCAAATTTAAAGCCCCAAAAACCCTATCAACTTACTTATATTTGGCTTCAAAAATCTGGGTTTACGACATTTGATGCCATCGAGCAAATTAAGAATTTTTTCAAGATAGCGTTTGACGATGTAAGTAGTCAAGGGTTAAAAGACGAAGACGCTATTACCGAGCAGATTATTTCTATAAAAAAAGTTTTAAGAAACAAAGATGTTATAGCTTTCAACAAAAGACATAAATTTAAAAACAAATTTTTATTGATCAAACATATTATTGGCTATGGTAACGAACCTGTCAAAGAAAGAATGCTTCACGGAAATTCATTCAGGATTATTGTGAGAAACTTAGAAAATACTTTGGTTAATGATCTGTTATGTTACATTTCCAATCGTAGACATTATCACTTTGTTAATTACTATGACAACCAACGATTTGGAATGCTGGGTGGTCCATACAATACTCACTTGATTGGTAAGGCTATAGTGAAAAATGATTGGGAACGAGCTTATGGGCATGTTAAAATCACTAATAATATTTCCTCCGAGATTATAGCAAAAGCAAAACACGCGATTGACTTTAAAAAAATATTTAAAGAGATGGACCCTAGAAAGGTTTCTTTCTTTGTTTCTTCCTATAATAGTTTTTTGTGGAACACTCAAGCCTCATCGATAGTCAAGAAATATTCAAAAAGCAAATGTTATTTGTTCGAAAACGTGGGACGACTGCATTTACCCGTTGGCAATTTATTCCAATGCCCACACATCTGTGAAGCAAAGGGATATGAGTTTATGGCGAAAAAACTCTCGGTTCGACCAAAAATAAATAAAAGAAATCTTATAGTTGCAACAACCGTGTATGCTGGTAATCTAGAGAAAGATGAACTTCATAAAAATATGAAAAAATTATCACTTTCATTTTTCTTGCCAACTGGAAGTTACGCTACTATGATTATTAAGCAACTTTTTTTGAATTTAAAAAACAAATAAATTTATGGACAAAAACATAGAAATTGAAATACGCGGACCTTTATCAAAAAAAGAATTTGATAATTTAGTAAAATTGTTTGAAACCAAAGGGAAGAAAATGTCAGAAAAAGACAGAGTTTTGATTGATTATTCTACTTTTTTAGAAGGTGGAGTTGAAAATAGACATAAAGATATACGGCTACGAGTAACTAATGGTATTCCTGAAATTATCGTCAAGGTTGGTGAATGGGGAGGAACTGAACAGCGAAAAGAGCTTTCTGCTTTTACTAAACCAGGCGAGTTTGATACTCTAGTTGAGATTTTTGGCGAACTTGGATTTCGTAAAGGGATGTTATGTGTAAGAAAAAGCAAAGTATATGAATATAAGGATATTGAATTTGCGTTAGTAGAAGTACCAAGACATAGTTATTATTATGAAGCAGAAAAGATGGCACACGAAAAAGAAGATGTGGAAAAAATAATTAAGGAAATTAAAAATGTTTGTAAAAACCTTAATCTTAAAATCTTTGATAAAAAACAATTTTTTGAGTACATAGATAAACTCAACAAGGAATCTAATGAGATTTTTGATTACAAAAATCACACTCCAAATTATTTTAAAAATAGATTCGATCTATAAGACAAAAAGAAAAACGAGCGATGGGGTTTGAACCTATCGCTCGTTGGTAATGAACCGAAGATGTTTTCATCCATAATTACCCCTCACAAAGACTTTTCCTCTAATAATCTTATGTGCGGGTCTGTTGTGGATGACGGCGTGTCGAGCAAACTCTTGACCGCAAGAAGGACACTTTAGGTCGCCCTTAGTGTAATCTAACATTATCATATCGGCGTAGCACTTAATGAGAGTTCCTGCACCCTCCTTTTTATAGCGGTAGAGCAGAGTCGTACACTTGGCACAGCGCACTGCGATTGTGCATGTTTTTCCCATATAACCTCCTAAAATGACACCTTGATAGCGTCGAATTTTGGAGGACATACTCCAACGCAGGCATTGCATGAAATGCAGTTGTCAGCGATAACTGCCAACGGTTTTTTCCCCGAGCGGCGAACTATTGAAAGAGCGTCAAAGGCACAGGACTGAATACAGATTCTGCAGCCCGTGCACCTTTCTTCGATCACGACTGGACGAGGCGACGAAAACTGATGTTCGCACGTCTTGTTGAGCGTAAGTCCGACTAAGTCTTTGATTGAAGCATGCTTTGGGTTCTCGGCGAGAAACCCTTGCAAGCCAACCGTGACTTTTTTAAAGACCGCCGGACCCTTAAGCGCAGGCGCGGTGTAAAGTTGAACCGCGCTAGCACCTGCCATGAGCATCTGAATTACATCGTCGGCAGTGAAGATTCCACCACAACCGACGACTGGGATGCTGAGCGTCTCTGAAAGCTGATGTACGCACCATAGAGCGATAGGGAAAATAGCTTTTCCCGTCACTCCGCCACCACCGTCCTTGATTCCAAGTTTTGGTTTAGCGGTTTTGGTGTCAATCAACATTCCAGGACCAATGCTGTTCGTGCAGACGATAGCATCGGCGCCCAACTCTTCTGCTCTCTGTGCCATTCCGATAAACAGACTAGAATACGACAACTTGACCCAGATCGGTGTCGTTGTAACGCTACGCACTTTTTTCATCAGTTGTTCCAGATGAAGCGCGTCGACGTTCAGGTTCCCGTGCAGTGCTCCGGAATGCGAGCAAGAGATGTTGATTTCGTAAGCGTCAACATCCATCTCGTCGAAGGCATGGATCAGATAGCAACAGCTATCTAAGTTACGACCTGACAACGAGATGATTATCGGACAGCCTGTGTCTTTGACCTGGCGTATGCCGTGATCTTGCCAATCCGTCCACGGCTTTTCGTTTCCCCACTCGCAGTTGAGCATACTGTCTTTGTCGAAAACTGCATAGCGTGGGGCGGTAATCTTCGAGCGTTCCGGTGGAATGTGCTGCTTGAGCGACCGGGTGACCATGCCCGAACAGCCATACGGTCGAGCTCTTAGGAAGAACTCAGGCGTTTCGGTGATGTACCCTGAAGCCAGTAGCAACGGTGTTTGCAGATTCATACTACCTACTCGTGTCTCAAGAGACATGGCTATCCTCCTTTCTTTGCTAGGTGTGGTGTCAAAGCCGCGAGTACTTGGTTTAGCACCAGAGCTTTTCCAGCTTCAGTGACTTCGATCACTGAAGCAAACAGCGACCTTCGCTGTAGGATTGTCTCTATCTCGCTTTCGGCTATCGCAACTCTTTTTTCTATCTCTGCCGGACTTTCTGTTTTTCGCACGGCAGAAAGTCTTTTGTGTAGCAGAGGGAGATCAAAAGTCACAAGACCGATAGCGAAAATCGCTGGGCTAATTCTGAGCGCTTCCAACAGATTGTCTGGATGCAACTCAGTCAGCTTGGTGTCCGAACTCGGAAGCAGGTCTTCTTTTTTAAGGCCATAACGATGACCAAATAGGTCTTGAACCAAGACAAGCTCACCGAACCCAGCCAGCTGATTGAATTCCGGAAGCGAAACGTGGATTCTGTTTCCGCCCCGCTCATTGGATCGCAAAGTACGGGTTGTAAACCACGCCAATTCATGGACATGCGGATAAATCTGTAGCAGCCGTTCTTTAATGAAGCCTTTGCCGATTCCAGATGGTCCACTAAGAGAGATAATCACCGTGCTCTCCTTTTTTGATTGTAAAAGAACACCTCTTGAGTTAATATAGCATTGGAGTATAGGTTGTCAACAACCGACAACAATAGTGTAAAAATACAAGCTTAGTGCGCCACAATGTGCTAATATCAACCTTGAAATTCATTGATTTTTCTTTTGAGAGTTCTCAACAAAAAAGTAAATAAAAGTGAAAAAGGAAACAGAAATAAAAATTAAGATAGGTAATACAAAGAAAGTAATAGGAAAAATCGAAAATCTTGGTGGAGTTTTCGTTAAAGACGTTGAGCAGGTAATGCACGGCTTATTTTTGCCAAAGTACAAAAATATAAAAACTGGAATTTTCCCGCGCATAAGAACAGAAAATGGCGTGACAACACTGACCGTTAAGGTTAGAAAAACTCAATCAAACCACTACTTTAAAAGAGATGAGTATGCGGTAGATATAAGTGATGAGAAAACCGGATTAGAAATTATGAAAATACTTGGTTATTCATTAGTAAGAACCCTAAGGAAAAACAGAAAGGAATGGAAATTCGATAAAGTTATCCTTTCTTTAGATACTCTCTATTTTGGAACTTTTCTTGAAATCGAAGGAGAAGAAAAAGACATTGAACAAACAATTTCTGCTCTTGTGCTAGAAAAAGAAGCAAGGATTACCAAGTCATATCTATATCTAGAAGACATACATCTAAAAAAGTTATCGTGAATTCAATAAACCCATTCTTATTAAACCCCAGTGTCAAACCCTTATATTATGCCCCATCCTACAATACAACTAAAATTTGATCAGCAACTAGACCTAGGCCTAGCCTGGGATTTTTATTCTTATCCGGAATTTGGCGGATGTAATTTTTGGGAAGAAAGAGCATTAGTTCATCACCCAAAACTCCGAGAAATAAATTCACTCAAAAATCCAGAAGGTTTTTTGGATAAATATATCTCTGAATTTTATGCTTCTCATTTTGAAGAAATGAAAAAGCTTAGCAAAAAAACAGCTAACTATTTGAATCAAACACAGGATAATTTTTTTAAAGTAGTTGACGATATTTTTAATCATTATCCGTGGCCTAGAAAAAAATTCATTGGATGTTTCTCTATTTTTAATTTTTGTCCCCGTTTTCTTGATTGGGGCGGCTTTCAAATTTTTATTTACGATAAACGCAATATGCAACTCTTCGTCATTTTTCATGAAATGCTTCATTTTATTTTTTATGACTTCGCCCAAAAGACTTTTCCGGATAAGTTTAAAAACCTAGACACCGACAAAGGTAAATTTTGGGATTTAGCTGAAATTTTTAATGCAGTAGTTCAAAATACCAATAATTTCATTAAACTACACGGCAAAATCGAAAATATTGGCTACCCAAACCATAAAGACCGAATCCTCAAAGGGAAGAATTTATGGGAAAAAAATCAAGACTTGAGTAATTGGATTACTAAAATGATGAAAGTTGTATAATACATGCAAAGATCACGTTCCACAGGGTGTCTTGACCCCGGAACTAATTAGGGAATTTTAAATTTTCTGGAATTATAGATACTTTTATAATTCAGCAACGTCTATCCCTCGTTTTTCCAGTTTCGTTATCCCCATCTTCCCTAATTAGTACCGGGGTGTACAGTGAACATCAAGGGGTGACGGTGTGGATAACTTGATCGACCTTTTCT
>ERZ1292629.950-Hain-H43-01um-R1-950-length-30611-cov-9_pt1 | contig 19687 bp, 26 predicted proteins | sample MGYA00564399_ERZ1292629 | MGnify/ENA primary metagenome ERZ1292629 (study PRJEB36523, sample SAMEA6512636) | groundwater metagenome | collected 2019-01-08 | study: AquaDiva: Metagenomics assemblies of 32 groundwater samples | reverse complement strand
GAAAAAATAATTAAAGAAAAAATAAGCGCAGATCACCTTCTCTATGTTAGTCTAAAGTATACTAAAACTTGTGATGTAATAATCAATCTCATAAGGCGGTGGACTGTAATGATTAACGATTCTGTAGACGGACTTCTTGAACAGTTAAAAAAGAGAAAGAAAATTAAAACAATTCCTGCAGCACCAAGACAACGATTAGAATTAGTTAAAAAGAACTTTAGCAAATCTCCTGAAGTAATGAAAGCCATGGAATTATATGAATTCTTTAAACGCGTAGATAATCTTAAAACAATTCGTGAAAGCGAATTCAGAAAAGATGTTAGATTAAAAGTTTATGATGGAGCTCAAGAAACTATAATTAACCTCGACAAATTGAAAGAATATTCTGCAATTTTAGAAAGCTTTATAAGCTACGTGAAGCAATTTCTCTTAAGCGCTAAATAGGTGTTTAAATTTTATCAAAGATCGGCATGATAATCAAACTAAAAGGGAAATTGAACCACAAGCTGCAAAAACAACTGTTTTTGGAGCCCCAGAAAATTATACATTTTCTGAGGAAACCGCAGGTGTCTTAGGTATGGGCAGAGCTTATGTTATAATTTCAGGGAAAGGCGGAGTTGGAAAAACTACTTCTACAATTAATCTCGGAATTGCATTTACTGAACTGGGAAAAGAAGTAATTATTGTTGATGCAAACCTAACAACTCCTAATGTTGGATTGCATTTAGGTTCACCAATTGTACCGATAACACTTAATCACGTAATAAATAACAAAGCAAAAGTTGAAGAAGCAATCTATGAACACGATTCTGGAGCTAAAATAATGCCAGCTTCACTTTCTATAGGCGAATTAAAAAGTATCAATCACGAAAAACTTCCAGAAATAATTAAAAAACTCAAAAAAATATGTGATAAAGTATTATTAGATTCTTCGGCTGGACTTGGAGAAGAAGCAAAATCTGCAATAAAAGCAGCAGATGAGGTAATTATAATAACAAATCCAGAAATTTCTGCAGTTACTGATGCGCTAAAAACAATAAAGCTTGCAGAAGAAATGAAAAAAGATGTTATCGGAGCAATAATAACCAGGCACGAAGGAAAAAAATGGGAAATGGATATTCCAACTATAAAAGATATGTTAGAAGTTCCTATTTTAGGAATTGTTCCAGAAGACGATTCAGTAAAAGAATCTCAAAAAATGAAAAACGCTGTTGTTAAAACTCATCCTAAAAGCAGGGCTGCTCGTTCTTATATAAAAATCGCAAAAAGAATTCTTGGTCCAGAATTCTTAAAAGATGAGAAGAAAAAGGAAGAAAAAGCTGCAAAAGAAAATCTTGGATTTTTCAAACGACTACTAAAAAGCATTGGATTAGTTAAGTAGTAACTCAACAATATATTTCTTTAAAAATTAGTAATTCTCATAAAATAACCATAATGGATGCTGAATTACTAGCTGAATTGGGCGCACAAACAAGAAATAGAATTAGGGAATACTTAAGACATACAAAAAGGAGAAACTCTGGAATTTGCATATATCATAAGAGCGCGAAATGCCCCTTAAAAGCACGAGACCAGAGTCGTGCGCACTATCCTTATGAATGCCAAGATGAAGATAACTATATTGAATACTATGCAAAAGCAAAACAAACAATCCGATTATATCCTGATTTAGTAGTACTTCTCGGAACAGAATTAGAGGACACTAATCCCGAGATAAGAGCAGAAGAAGCTAAAAGAGAAGCAGAAAGGGCTGCAAAAAAATCTCTGGAAAAAGTTTAGTGAAGATTACACAATAAAACTATCTAACCTTGCTTCCATTCTCAATCTTCTTTTCGGGAATCAGAGGAATATCGCCATTAACAACAGGGATAACTAACTTGCCAGCGTTAAAAACAACAATAAGTTCATCACCTTTTACTGCATTTAGCTTAAGATTACCAGAAAACTCTTTATTTAAACAATTAATTTTAATCTTGCCTTTATCTAAGGCTCTAATTTCTCCAACTCTTAAATCTATTTTCTGAAATTCATCAATTGTTATCATTTTTTATAAATTGCTCTTATTGCGCTCCTCATTTCGGAAGAGACAATCTCAATAATATCCTCTAATTTAAGGATAAATACCGGATTAATATTAATATTTTCCTTTATTAATCTTTCTCTAAGCAATATGCCTTTAGATAGTAAAATTGCTCTAATTTTAGAGTTGAGCTCATATTTATCCAATCTTCTAGAATCCTTGCATATCATAACGCCAAGCTGCAATTCTGAATTTTTAAGAGCTGACAAAAATAAATCTATATCATTTGAGTCTATAAGCTTATTTTTAATCTGCAATCCAAGATTTATTTCTCCAAGGAGATTTAAATTAAGTTTTATTATTCCATCTATGCCCAAATCCCTAGTCTTTTTTGTCTTAACTAACGGAATTTTCATATAAATAAAGAAGTCATAGACAATATTCTCAAAGGCAAAGGGTTTTTCTTTCTCCTCAAAGGAATTTAGATGATTATAAATAAAACTAAGCATATAATCTTTTATCTTGTTCTCATCAAAAATAATCTCCTCATTAGAAAAGAGATTATCTTCAACTTCATAAAAAATATTAGCCATCTTTGAATTCAACACGAGTCCCAGAATCTACGGATAATTTGGGCTTTATCAAAATAACTTTGCTTTCATCTTCACTTACTGCGGCGAGCAACATACCCTGGCTTTCCATACCTTTCATTTTTCTCGGCTCAAGATTTACAACAACAATAATCTGCTTTTCCTTAAGTTCGTCTTTTTTATAATATTTCTTTATTCCAGCAAGAATCGTTCGTTTTCCAATCTCCTTCCCTAAATCTACTTCAAGCTTGAGAAGTTTGTCTGCGCCTTCAACATCTTCAACTTTCTTTATAGTTCCAACTCTTAAATCTGTCTTAGAAAATTGCTCGTAGTTTATTATTTCAGTCATTCCAATCACTCCTTCAATCTTTCCAGCTATTTGTTTAGCTTCCTTTTTAACAAATTTCTCTAGTTTATTAATATTTTGCTCAACGGTTTTAATAACTTTTTCTGCGGTTCCTTCTATTTTCTTAAACAAAATTTCAGCTTTCTTTATACTTCTATAATCTAAATTCTTCTCAACATTTTCATATTTTATTTCAAATCCTAAATTTTTAGCTATTTTTTCAGAAGTTTCTGGTATAAAAGGCCAAAACAATATTGCTATAGATTTTATTGAATCAATTACTTCATACAAAACTTTTGTATCTTTAGTTTCCCAAGGCTTTTTTGATTGAACATACTCATTACAAGAATCAACAAAAGCAAAAATGCTATTCAATGCTTTATCTACTTCAAGATCCTGCATTTCTTTTTCAATCTGCTTAAGTTTAAGTTGTTTTAAGAGGGTATTTTTTGTTTTCTTAACTCCATACTTTTCAGCAAGCGCAGTTGTTCTTGAAACTAAATTTCCAAGTTTATCTGCAAGTTCATTATTATGCCTATCAACTAATCCTTTTTCAGAAACATCTCCATCACTTCCAAAAGGAAGATTTCTCATTAAATAATATCTAACACTATCTGCGCCATAGGTTTTAGTAAGGTAAATGGGAGAGATTACATTTCCGAGTGATTTTGACATCTTCTGTCCACCAATAGTAAAATAACCATGAATAAAAAGAGATTTAGGAAGTTTATATCCTGCCCCCAGCAAAAGAGCAGGCCAGATGGTTGCATGAACTCTAAGAATATCTTTAGCCATCAATTGAACATCTGCAGGCCAAAATTTCTTATAATTTTCTTTTCCTGTTTGTCTTAATCCACTTACATAATTCCAAAGTGCATCGGGCCAAACCCAGGCACAGTGTTTTTTATCAAAAGGCAATTCAATACCCCAAGATATTTTTTCTTTTAATCTGGAAATAGAAATATCTTGTAATCCACAATCAATAAAATTCAAAATTTCTTTTCTTCTAACTTCAGGAAGAATTTTATATTTTCCCGTTTTAATCAAACCATGAAGTTTTTTCTGAAATGAAGATAACTTAAAGAGATAAGCTTCTTCTTTTTTTAATTCAGGAATACGATTATGTAAAGGACACTTTCCATCAACCAAATCTGCCTGAGTCAAATATTGTTCACAGCCAACACAATATAAAGATTCATAGAATCCCCTGTAAATGAGCTTTTTTTTATAAAGTATATTCAGCAAATCTTTTACTTCTTGTTCATGATAAACATCAGTAGTTCTAATAAAATTATTATTAGAAATATTCAATAATTTAAAAGCTTCTTTAAACTCTGCAACAATTTTATCAACAAATTCTTTTGGAGTCTGCTTATTCTGCTCTGCCGCCTCTTGGATTTTCTGTCCGTGTTCATCGGTTCCTGTCAAAAAGAAAACGTCTTCGCCAAGAGTTCTATGCCATCTTGCAAGCACATCTGCCGCTATAGTTGTATACGCCCCACCCAAGTGAATTGATGCATTGGTATAGTATATTGGCGTGGTTACATAAAACTTTTTCTTTTTCATAGCTTTTTTTACCATAATCACTCTATCAAAGATATCTATAAAAACCTAACTAAATTCAAAAATGTAATAATAAGCGCTGCTAGTATACCGGCTTAGTACGGAACCTTCCCAAGGTTCAAGACGGGGTTCAATTCCCCGGCGGCGCATAAAAAGTTTATTCTTCCAAAAGAACCCCAAGTTCCTTCATAAATTGATATGGAACTCGAGTATAAGCCCTCGGATCAAACAATTGCGATTTATCCATTTTAGCTATAGAAGGAAATATAAAATAAGACCAACTACCAATTTTAGAATCATGAATAGCGAGATCTACAGACTCGCCACAATATCCCGAGACTGAGATTTTTGGTAGCGTTAAAAAATCTTTAGCAGCTAAACCTTCATCAAATTCAAATCCCAAAAATCCTCTTTCTAAGGCAATCCCTAAATTACCAGAAACATTTTCCATATAAAAATCATTAGGAGTATTTTGATGAACTAGTAATCTGCATCCAGAATCTCGAAAGAATTTAATCCACGTTTGCCCAAACTTAACTTTTTCTTCATCTGAAATTATTTTGTCTCTTCTCTTAGATAACATATTTATTTATGAAATAAAGACTTTTTAAAGATTTATATAAAATAAACTAATTAATAAAAAATAAAATAAAAAAGAGGGATTATTAATCCTTCTTTGGTGTTACAAGTGTGCTTTCAGTCATTACGCTTCTTTTTTCATCTCGTTTCTTTGCAATAGCTCTGCTTGTTTCAATAAGCGGATTATACAAAGTTCTTGCCTGAGCTTCTGTAAATCCAAGATTAGCCATTACTCCAAGATAATCATCTGCTGTAAGTCTGCATCCAGGATTAATTCCGAAATAAAGGTGGGTTTCTCTTTCCATTCTTTTTTCTTCAATAAGGCTTCTTAATTCAGAGCCCTTTTGAGGATATCTTCTTTCGAATTCTTCAATTCCTTCCTTGATTCCTCTTGCTTTCATGCAATCAGTATCATCAACTTCAGCGAAAACTCTTTCTCCAGCATATCTTCCGTTGGGAACAATTATACCTTGAGCAAGTTTTACTCGAATCCTCTTAAGTTTTCCATCCATGCTTGATACAGGAATATAGGCTCGATCAGCAGCAACTAATTCAATTATTTGTCTTTCTAATTTTTCGTTTGTCATTTTTTTACCTCCCGTATTTGTTTATTTTTCATAATATCCATCAGCAGAAACAGCATATTAATTTAAGAGGTGATAAAACTCACCACAAATGATAAAGTTTATAAAACTGAAAACCCTCTTCCATATATGAATGAGATAGAATTACAGCTTAGAGGGGCAGGTCTTACAGAAAACGAAGCAAAATTATATTCAACTCTCCTTGAAATGGGTCCAAAAACAGCTTCAACATTAGCTAAAAAAACAGGTATGCACAGGCGAGTTATTTATGATACTGCAGATAGACTGATTAAAAAAGGAATAATAAGCTATATTGAAGAAAATAACAAAAAAATATTTCAGCCAGCAAACCCTCAAAGAATTCTACAGGTAATAAAAGAAAAAGAGCAGGCAGTAAATACTATCATGCCCCTAATGACTGCTCTCTTCGAACAGGATAGTGAACATCCACGAAAAGAAACTGCCTTTTTCAAAGGTATAAATGGACTAAAAAGCATATTTGAAGACCAATTAGCAGAAAAAAAAGAAATTTTAATAGTGGGAGCTTCTCCTTTAGCCTATGAAATGCTTGATATTTACTTTCACTGGTTTGATAAGAAGAGAATAAAAGAAAAAATCAAAGCTAAAATAATATTTAATAAATCTGACGAAAAAGTTGATGTGCCTCTCTCTGAGATAAAATATCTCCCGGAAAAATATTCATCAAATCTTGCAATAAACATTTATTCTGATAGAGTAGCATTAATTCTCTGGAAAAAAGAAAATCCCCTGGGGATTTTAATTAAAGAACAGGAAATCGCGGATGCTTATAGAAAACATTTTGAGCTTATGTGGAAGATTGCCAAGAAAAGTTAGGGTTTTTAGTTTCTGCTTCGCATAAATTCTAATAAACCAAATATGGAAATTCACCACACCCAAAACTTACCTCTGCTCTGAGTAAGTTCATAAGCTTAATCCATAAACGCGAATGAGATTACGAGCCCAACTTCTGCTTCCGAATTTATAGAATTATTAATAATCGTTAAATTAATGAAATCACTCTAAAAAATCTTAATCTTTATCCAATTCCCTTAGACTCGCAGAAAGTTTTGGAAGATTATTCATAAACATCTGCATAATTTCTTTATCGGTAGAATTCTTTGACATTTTCTTAATTTTAAGAACTTCGGTGGCTGAAGCAATACCAATAATCTTTTTTTCTGATTTAACTTCAAGACTATTCATAACATATCTAATAATTTCTTCTTCAAGAGCCATAGGATTTTTATTTTTATACTCCAAAGCTTTTGTAGCAGCATTCACCATCAAAAATTCACTATCTTTTTTCATAGACAGATATACTGAAGTAAGTTTAAAAAGATATATATGAAAAAATGCTATATTACCTACGGACTATACTTTTATCTCATCGCTAACACTTTTAGCATATTTATGAGCCAAATGGAGTGGCTCTGGAAGTTTATGCGGCTGCTTAATAAAACCCTTAGTTAATTCATAAGCACTCTTAAGAGAAATTCCATTTCCAACACTTATGTAAAGAGGATTACTTTTTTCTTTACTTTGTAAGACTTTTCCAATAATTTTTCCATCTTTTAGAATATTCTCTCCTTCTATTTTATCAATCTCAAAAATGTTATCTGCCACGCCAATAACAGGAGTATTAACTGCCAAAGCAAAATGACTAGCCAGTCCCAATCTTGGATGCGTTATTCCATGTCCTCGAACAAAAATAATTTGTGGTTTTTCAGTAAGTTTATTAAATGCCTCAACTAAAGTAGGTAGTTCTCTATAGGAACGAAATTCATTCAGATAAGGAAATCTAAGTTTATCTGCAAAATATTGTTGTTCAATAATATTAAAATCTCTATCACAAACAATAATTACCGAAACTATTCTATTCTGCATAATAGCAGTTTCAACAGCTCCGATTTTATCAACAATAGAAAAATCTTGGCTATCTTTAAATGTCAAACTTTTAGCTAATTTTATTTGCTCTTTTTTGAGCATTTCAATATCAATATTATATTTTTTAATAAGTTCAGCTTCATCCATGTTTGTTTTGCTTTGTAATCCTCTTTGATAGAATAAAGCACCAATAGAGAATTTTAAATCTTTGCATACTGCACAAGAACAGAACCCATTCAAGAAGCCACTTACTTTTCAAAGATAAAGAATTAATAATGTCTAATAAGAAACTTAGAACTATCTTCCGCGTCTGCCCCAAGCTCTCAAACTTGGTCTAACCTTAAGATCTCTTCTCTTTGTACTCATTCCTCTGCTTTTTCTTCCTGCAGAAGTTAATCCTCTTAATGCCCTAAACTTGTTAGTTTTGCTTTTTATCCAAGCAAAATTAGGATCCTTAGTTATTTCAGGAGCATTTCTATCAACAGCAATAACTTCGAAGAAAAGATGCTGTCCATCTCTTCCAACTAAATAACTATTCAAAACTTCAAGATTTCTGTATTCTTTCTGTAATCTTTGTTCCGCAACCCATCTATAGTTCATTCTTAAGATTTTCATAGTTGACATTCTTTTTGATCTTCTGTTTGCATTAGGTTTTTTCTTATGTCTTCCACCACGCCATAAAATAACTCTAAAAACTAAAAATCCTTTTTTTGCCTTATATCCTAAAATTCTTGCTCGGTCTAATCTTGTTGGATGTTCAAGCTTTGTTATAACATTACCTGCTCTCCACTCTATTAATTTTTTTCTTAAATCAAGAACATCTTGATGAGAAGGATGTCTCCAAACTTGGGATAAATAATAGTACATTCCGTGAGCTGAAGCTCTTGGTGCTTTCTTTATTTCTTTTGATTGTTCTTTAGCCATATTATTTTGATATAAAGTTGGTTTTTAAAGGTTAGTATAAATGAGCCCATCAGGATTTGAACCTGAGACCCTTGCCGTTCTGACTTTATATAAACTATATCGATATCAGAGCAATGCTCTACCGGGCTGAGCTATGGGCTCATAATTACTTATAATAATCGAGTTTACTTCATTTAAAACTCTTTTGGTAGAACTCATATTTCGCTATATGTTTGGGATTTGCAGGTTTTATGACTTTCATAAATCGATGTAACATTTCATTACCGCGAATAGTAATTTTATAAGCATTACGTCGATTCCCTCGATAACTAGAAGCATCCTTGTACATTGTAGTTCTTAAATTTAAATTGTTAAATAATTCAGTAATCTGCTGTGCTAATTTAATAGAAATGGTCATTATTTCCATTCTTGGATAAAGTTTATGATTTTTCCTTTCCAAATAAATGCATCCATCCGTATCAAAAATTCCCCTTAAAACTGCTGTCTTTAATTCATCATTAATTAAAAATATTTCTGGAATAGTTAGGTCTAATTTAGGCCCAACCTTAAGCCCCAACCTTTCCTTAAACTTAATTAGTTCATTATTCCAAATCTGAAAACCAAAAACTCTTGTTGAAGGCATTTCTCTCAAACTTATATCAATTCCATAAAGTTTTTTAAAAATAGGGGCTATTCTTATTATATAATGTGCCCTGTCATCCTCAATATGACCTCTTAATTGATATAAACCCCTGCCCTCATAAAAGTTCATACTCCCATCTCCAATATGCCAGCCTGTTTCCTCGGCAAGTTCGGGAGTTATTTCAAGTGGAAATTGAGAAATTTTCATTTTAATCTACCCATATTTTAGTTTATTTATCTGTGTATTAATTTTAGAATAATAAAAATATTTTCTAAGCCTTAAATTCAAGAACAAGTTTATCTTCTTTTATAGAATATTGCATCAGAGGAAGCTTAACTGATAGAGTTTTAAAATAAACTGCCTTTTCAGTATAGGCTTTTATTTCTATTGAATTTTCGAGTTTGTTTACGAGGACATTATTCAAGGAGTCAATTCCTGGAGTATTGAGTTCGTATATGACTCTTTCAGCAGTTCGAGTAAGCTTTGTTTTAGCTTCTTTTCTTGGAAGCTTAGCAGATTTTTTTATAGTCTCGGTAGAAACTTTGGGAATTTTAGTTATTGGCTGTTTAGGAATCATTGAACGATTATTCGCCCCATTTCCATTTATTTCTTGAACCTGAAAACCTGCTATGTTTCCCGGGAGATTTACTTGCCTTCCGTTTATGAAAAGTTTGAAATCTGGTTGTGCAGAATTAGCAGGATTTATTCCAGTTCTTCTATTGTTCTGCATATTCTTTAATTCCTCTTCAGAAATCTTTTTAATTTGTTTTTCCACTATTTTAAATGCACTCTCAAAAAGTTTGTCTAAAAAACCATCACTTTCTTTACGAGTTTTAAAAATTGGACGATTTAAGTCATCAAAATTATCATCTTTTCCAAGCAAGCCATAATCCTCATCGCCATTCATAGGGCTCGCGCAATATGGACAAAAATCAAAACCTCTGTCAATTTTCTTAGAGCAATGAGAACATTTCTTCTTTCCGAACATAATTTTATGCAGGGTTTAGAGTTTAAAAATATGTTGTTAGAGTATTAATCCATAATTTATCTATAAATTCTTATTATTAATTCTCCAAATCAAATTCGGCTTATTCAACCCTTCCCATATTACTTAAGCTCAAACTTCCAATTCTAAAGTTATAGAGTTATTAAAAAGGGCCCATAATGCGAAGCACTAAATAAAAAGTATCGTTAACTATAAAAACACTAATTTCCTTAAAACTCTAAGAAAAGAGGAGAAAAAAGAAATGATAGAATTAAGCGAAAAACCAAAAAGCCCAACAATTATTGAGGGATTTCCTGGATTCGGATTTGTGAGTACAATCACAACAGAATTTTTAATCAAGCATCTTAATGCTAAGAAAATTGGCAGTTTTTATTCGGATAAACTTCTACCAATTTCGGTTATTCATAATTCAAAATTAATGGAACCCCTTGAAATTTATTACGCTAAAAAAGAGAATCTTGTAATTTTCAGGACAATGACAAATGTATCTGGCGCAGAATGGGAAATTGCCCAGATAGTTAAAGAAGTAGCAGAAAAATTAAAAGCAAAAGAAATAATAAGTATAGAAGGAATTTCTGCTCCAGAAAAATCAGCAAATAAATCTAAAGTTTATTGTTATTCTAATTGTGAATCTAAAAAGTTCGAAAAAATAAAAGTCGATGCTTTAAAAGACGGAATTGTCATGGGCGTAACCGGAGTATTATTAATGAAATCTGATAAAATCCCAATATCCTGTTTATTTGCAGAAGCAACCCCCGGTATTCCAGATTCGCGAGCGGCAGGAGAAATAATAAAAGTTCTCGATGACTATCTTGGATTAAAAATAGACTACAAACCTTTAATGAAAACTGCTGAAGAAGTTGAAGATAAAGTAAAATCCATTCTTTCTAAAATTAAGGAAACTTCCGCTCAAAAAGAGAAAAAAGACGTCAGCTATTTGGGTTAGAAATCTTAAAGAAATTAAAAACAAAAAGGAGGTAAAAAAATGAAAGGAAAAGATATGAAGAATATGGACAACTGCGATTGCATGAGCCATAATAGTAAGTGGATTGGAGCATGCCTACTTCTTTTAGGAGCAGTAGTCTTGCTTAACGATTATTACAACTGGTTAACATGGCCCGTATTTATCGGCGCATTAATAATATTAAAAGGACTAAAGGTTCTTATGATGCCAAAATACAAATGCTGCTAAAAAGCATTTACTAACATTTTTATATATTGTTTATTTATTAATTAGAAATGAGGGAAAAAATTTAGATGGATTATTCAAAACTTTGCGAAATTTATGAAAAGCTTTCTTCAACAACAAAGGGCTTAGAAAAAACGACCATAATCGCAGATTTTCTCAAAAATATTAAGAATGAGCCTCAAACAATTTATCTTCTTCAAGGCAGATTTGTTCCAGACTATGATGAAAGAGAAGCCGGAATATCTGAACAACTTGCAATAAAAGCGATCTCAAAAGCAACTGGGATAAAAGAAGAGAATGTCACAAAAGAATTTAAGAAAACTGGCGAGCTTGGTTTAGTTGCTGAAAACTTCTGCAAAAATAAAAAACAGTCACACTTTTTTTCTGAGAAACTCACCACTCAAAAAGTTCTTGAGAATTTAAGAAAACTTCCGGCAGTAGAAGGAAAAGGCGCAGTAGATAGAAAAATGGGGATTATTATAGAATTATTAAATTCTGCAAGTTGTATAGAAGCAAAATATATCATCAGAACCCTCTTGGGAGATTTAAAAGTTGGAATCGGAAGCGGTTTGTTAAGAGATTCAATCGTAGAATTTTCATTTAGCCCAAAAGATTTAGAAGAAAAAAGAAGGTTGGGTGATATTCTTCAATCAGCCTATGATAAAACAACAGATTTTGCAGAAGTTTTTGAAAGAGCCATTAAAGGAGAAAAAGAACTGCATAAAGTAGAGTTATCTCCAGGAAAACCAATAAAAGTAATGCTATTTCCAAAAGCAGAAAATATTGAAGATGCTTTTAATATCGTAGGAAAGCCAGCAGCTTTTGAGTATAAGTATGATGGCTTTAGAATGATGATTAATAAGGACGAAAAAGGCAATATAGAAATATTCACGAGAAGATTAGATAATGTAACAAAACAATTTCAAGATGCGGTAAAATATGTAAAAGAAAATGTTAAAGCAGATACTTTTATTATTGATTCAGAAGCAGTCGGTTATGATCCTAAAACTAAAAAATATCGTCCATTTCAAGATATTTCACAAAGAATAAGAAGAAAATATGATATTGAAATCGTAGAAAAACAACTGCCAATCGAGCTTAATGTCTTCGATATTGTTTATTATAATGGAAAATCTTTGATTAACCTGCCTTTCGGTGAACGAAGAAAAATTATTGAAAAAATCATTAAGATTATCCCCTACAAAATTCGTTTGTCAGAACAAATTATAACAAGTGATGAAAAAGAAGCCGGGGAGTTTTATGATAAAGCATTAGATGATGGCCAGGAAGGATTAATGGCTAAAAATCTAAGTTCTATCTATAAACCTGGAGCAAGAATTGGCTATGCTGTAAAATTAAAACCAGATCCTAATGAATTAGATTTAGTAATTACTGGCGCAGAATACGGAACAGGCAAAAGAGCAGGATGGCTAACCAGTTTCGATGTTTCTTGCAGAGATAAATCTGGAAATCTGCAGGAAATAGGAAAAGTCTCAACAGGACTAAAAGAAAAAGAAGAAGAAGGTTTATCATTCATAGAGTTAACAAAAGAGTTAAAAAAATTAATAATATCTGAATCAGGCAAACATGTTCAAGTTAAACCAGAAATTGTAGTGATGGTGGGATATCAAAATATTCAAGCTTCGCCAACATATAACAGTGGCTTTGCCCTGCGTTTTCCAAGGATGATGGTTATGCGGCCTGATCGTGGAATAAAAGATATTGCAAGTCTTGAAGATGTTAAAAAAGCTGCTAAAAAAGAGAAATGAGAAGGATTTTAAATAGGCCTTATCCTAATTTAGGATAATGGAAATTAAAAGTACAAATCTATTATTAAAAACTAAAAAAGAATTTGAAATAATAGACCTAACTAAAAAAATAATTAGCCTCATAAAGAAATCTAAGATAGGCGAAGGATTTGTAAATATTTTTAGCAAGCATACAACTCTCGCCATAAAAATAAATGAAAATGAGCCCCTTTTAATTGAAGACATGAACTCGTTTATGAATAAAATCGTAGACAAAAAAGAAGACTATCGTCATGATATTATTTCTCTAAGAAAAGACTGCCCAAAAGATGAACCCAAAAATGCAGGAGGTCATCTTAGAACCCTAATTTTAGAAACCAATCAAACCATTCCAATAAGTAAAAATAAATTACAACTTGGAAGATATCAAAAAATTATGGCCATTGAAACAAGCGGACCAAGAGAAAGACAAATATTAATTCAGATTATTGGAATCTAATTTAGATTACTAAAAATCATCCCTTAAAAGCATAAAATTCCTTCGACGGAGAATTTTCAAGGTAATCCAAAGCTTTAAAAACCCATACCATTTATAAACCACATACAAACCGAAGATTAATAACAGGAAAGGTGACTTGTTAGGAAAACCTTGGTTTTCATACGAAAATGGTAAAAGATTCTCTAAAAATACAAAATATTGTAGCAACAACTTCTCTTGGAAAAGATGTTCCATTAACAAAACTCGCAAAAACACTTTCAAATACCGAATATAACCCTGAACAATTTCCTGGATTAGTTCTTCGAGTTAAAAAGCCAAAATCAGCAGTTCTTGTCTTTAGTTCAGGAAACCTTGTTTGCACAGGAACAAAATCTATTGCCCAGGTTAAAGAAGTTATTCAAGAAGTTATAAAACAGCTTAGAAAAATAGGTGTTAGAGTTACAATTGTTCCAAAAATAACTGTTCAAAACATTGTTGCATCTGGAAGCATTAATGTAAATCTAAACCTGAACTTGCTCGCATTAGAATTAGAAAATACAGAATATGAACCTGAACAATTTCCAGGACTTGTTTACAAATTAGTAGAACCTAATGCAACATTCTTGTTATTCAGCAATGGAAAACTTGTTTGCACAGGAACAAAAAACCGAGCACAATTAGAAGACAGCATGAAACAGCTCAATAAGAAGATAAAAGAAGTCACCAAACGACTTGCTGAGTAATTAGTTTCTAATAAGTTCTTTTCAACTCTCTATTTCTAAAATAGCAAACGATGTTCTTATTTATCTACATCTTTGCTATTTAGGAAACAACATCATTAGATAAATTATAATGTTGTTTACTATAGATATATCAAATTGCATAATTATTTATAAAGCAGAAACCATCCCCTAATGTATGGCAGAAAAAAGGGAAATGGAAGAGCGAATAGCCGAAGCTAAAAGATTTTTTGATACTTATAGAAAAGAGATTGGCCAGAGTATTCGTGAAGATAAACGAGTTATTCAAATAGACTTTAATGACTTAGCCTCTTTTTCTCACAAACTTGCAGATGAACTCATAAATATTCCTGAAGAAATATTTCAAATTCTTGAAACTTCTTTAGAAGAATTGGGTTTAATCAAAAGCGCAAAAGTTCGTTTGCTAAATGTTCCTGAAACACAACATTCTAAAATTGGACATATCAGAGCAAAACATCTTAATCGCCTTATTTCCATTGAAGGTATAGTCAGACAGGCTTCAGAAGTTCGACCACAGGTAGTTAATGCTAAATTTGAATGTCCGACCTGTGGAACAATTATTTCAGTTTTGCAAATAGAAAAAAAATTCAGAGAACCGAGCAAATGTTCCTGTGGAAGAAAAGGGCAGTTTACTCTTAAAAGCAAAGAAATGGTTGATGCTCAAAGATTAGTTATAGAAGAATCTCCAGAATCACTTTCTGGCGGAGAACAACCAAGAAGAATGGCAATCTTTTTGCAAGAAGATCTTGTTGAACCTCGCATGGAAGAAAAAACAACTCCTGGAGCAAGAGTTAGAGTTATCGGAGTTCTAAAAGAAGTTCCAATTCCACTGCCAACAGGAAGCATATCAACAAGATTTGATTTAGCAATAGAAGCTAATAATTTAATTCCTCTGGAAGAAACTTACGAGGAAGTTAAGATTAACGATGAAGATGAAAGACAAATTCTCGAGTTAGCTGCAGACCCAAAAGTTTTTGAGAAATTAGCATTAAGTATTGCTCCAAGCATCTGGGGCTATGAAGAAATTAAAAGAGCATTGGTTCTGCAAATGTTCGGCGGCTGTAGAAAAGTAGGAAAAGATAGGAGCGTTAAAAGAGGAGACTTACATATTTTTCTTATTGGAGATCCGGGAGTTGCAAAATCTGTAACTCTTAAATTTATTTCTGAAATGGCTCCTAAAGGCAGATATATTGTTGGTAAAGCTGCAAGCGGAGCAGGTATTACTGCAACAGTTGTTAAAGACGAATTTCTAAAGGGCTGGGCTCTTGAAGCAGGAGCAATGGTTCTCGCAAATAAAGGAATTGTTTGTATTGATGAAATAGAAAAAATGGATCCTAATGATCGTTCAGCAATGCATGAAGCCCTGGAACAGCAAACAGTAACTATTTCAAAAGCTAACGTGCAGGCAACTCTTCAAGCACAAACTTCAGTTCTTGCAGCAGGCAATCCAAAACTTGGAAGATTTGAACCATTTCAAACAATAGCGCAACAAATAGACTTGCCTCCTGCATTAATTAACAGATTTGATGTAATTTTTGTATTAAGAGATATGCCTGATAAATTCAGAGACGAATCCATCGCGACTCATGTTCTTAGTCAATATCAAAAAGATGACAGAAGAATTCCTGTAGAAAGAGGTTTATTCAGAAAATATGTTGCTTTCGCAAAACAAAAAATAAAACCTATTCTTACTGATGAAGCCGTAAAAGAAATTCGTGATTTTTATGTTAAAATGAGAAACGCTCCGGCTAATGCAGATTCTGCAGGTATTAAATCTATTCCAATCTCTGCAAGACAATTAGAAGCTCTTGTTCGTCTATCTGAAGCCCATGCAAAAATGAGACTATCCAAAAAAGTTACAAAAGAGGACTCAAAAATTGCAATAGATATAATCAAATATTACATGATGCAAGTAGGGTATGATTCTGAAACAAAATCATTTGATATTGACAGAATCGCTACAGGAGTTTCAAGCAGCCAGAGAAGCAAAGTTATTCTTGTTAGAGAATCAATAGGAAAACTCGAAGAGCGTCTCGGAAAATTCATCCCAATAGAAGAATTAGAAAAAGAACTCAACGGAAAAATGACTCGTGATGAAATTGATGATTCTATTCAAAAACTAAAGGCTTCCGGAGATATTTTTGAGCCAAGAAAAGGTTTTGTTCAGAAAGTCTAATTCTTTTTATCATGAATCAAAAAAAACTTAGGCAAATGTTGGAATATCAACATGCAAGAGCCTTGGAGATTATGAATCCCCTTCTTCGAACATACGCAAGCCCAGCAAGATTAACACTTAGCAAAAAATTAAAGGTAGAAGGATGTATTGATTTTGACACCAGAGGAGAGGATATTAAAATGTCTATAAAACTAAATAACAATTTAATTGGCATGAACTCATTTTATGCACTTCAGGTTACAAATTTGCATGAAACAGGACACTATACTCATTTTACAGCAAATCCAGAACATCTCAGAAGATATTTAGATATGAATAAAGAACTTAGAAAACAAGAAAAATCTGATGAGGGAAAAAGAGAAGAAATGTTAGGATTCCGAGCACTCAATGAACTAATAGCAGAATTTTATGCAGTTTGTTCCTTAAATGAAATGGGTGAACTGGAAAAATATTCCTCTATCAAAAGCGATAAGGTCATACCAACCCTAGCTAAAGGTATATTAAGTTTACGCCCAAGTAGAAGCGATCAATTAAGTTTGCTCAGAAGATTAATGTTTGAACCTTATGAACAAGCCGTAGCTAATTTTGGAAGAGATGGATTTGCGGTAGTAAAGAAAAGATATATTGAAGAAGTAAATTATGAAAGAAATATTATTAAATATTTAATAGAGAATATTCGAGATATTGGAACAGAAGCAGCTGCTAAGACTCAGCAAATTTAAACTTGAACTTCAACTCAACAATCTTTAAAAAGCAAACAATTATCAGATAATTATGGCAGAATTCAAAAAGAGAGAAACCGCATATAAACTGAAAATAGGGGATATTCTAACAGGAACGCCTATCGTAGAAGATGTTCCACAAGATGCTGCACCAGATGCTACACAAACTGCGAGCACAGTTATAAAAGAAAGATTCAGATTTCTCGAATTAGGCGACAAAAGAGTAATAAGAGTTAATATTATAGGAAATGTTGTTGATAAATACTCAAGTGATGGCGAGAAAAGATATGCAACAGTAACAATTGATGATGCTTCAGGCCAGATAAGACTAAAGGTATTTGGAGAAGATACGGAAATGCTTAGTGATTTAAGTCATGGCGATACTATTCTCGTTATAGGTGTTATAAGAAGTTATAACCGCGAGCTATATATTCTTCCAGAATTAGTAAAAAAAGCAGATCCCCGTTATCTTTTAGTTAGAAAACTCGAATTAGATAAAAAAGCTGGTAAAAAGAAGGTAGACTCTAATAAACCTGAAAAAGCTCTTGAAACTCGCGATGAAATTATTGAATTAATCAGAGCAGGAAGCGAAGCAGGCGGAGTTAACACTGAAGATATTATTCTAAAAGTAAAATCCGCCACTCCTGAAACAATTAACAGCGAAATAATGAAACTTCTTGAAGACGGCATGATTTATGAGCCTCGTCCAGGAAAAGTTCGCTGGCTAGGATAATTTTTAGTTTCTATTTAGTGCTTCGCATAAATTTTATAAAAAACCTGCCAATAATTAATAACAAATCAAATCGGATTTAAGAATTATGAAAAAGTTTTTAAGCGAGAAATCAAGCAAGCGTAGATTTCGAGCAAGGGTAATAATAACAAAGTGCAAATTTAAGCGAGCCCGTTAGAATGAGCAATCCTCAACCCTTAAAAACCCTATTTTTCTCTATTACATATGGAAGACAAAGAAAACTACGAAGAACTTTTAAATGATGCATACAAAAATATCAAGCCTATTGAATCAAAAATAGATAGATTTGAAATTCCTAAAGTAGAGGGTCATGTAGAAGGAACTAAAACAATAATCACTAATTTTAAGCAAATCTGCACCTATGTGAGACGAGATTGTGCTCACATGGTTAAATTTCTTTTAAGAGAGATTGCTGCACCAGGGAGCATGAAAGGAGACAGATTAGTTATAACAAGAAAAATATCAAGTTCATTAATTAATGAAAAAATAACACTCTATGTTCAACAATACGTAATCTGCAAAGAATGCAAAAAGCCAGATACAGAAATAATGAAAGACGGCGAATTCACATTCTTACATTGTTTAGCTTGTGGCGCTAAAAAGCCAGTTTCTAAATTATAAAAATCAAAAAAAAGTAAAAATGAATTAGTTTCTTTCTATCTAATGCTCTTTCTTTATACCAAGAAAATCACCCGATTTTCTGGGCCCCGAAAAACATTGTTTTTCGCGGAAGAAAGAACTTATTTCTTCTTGTTTTGTTCTGAAAGTTCTATTTTAACTCCACCAACCCAGCCAGCTACAAGATTATACAATCCTGCTCCTATTAATCCAGAGAAAAATCCAAGGATAGCATAGAGTAGAGGCATAACTATAATCGCCCAAGGGCTAAACATAATTGTAGAGGAAGCGTCCAATCCTGCTTCTTGAAGAGCACCTTCAGATAATCCTGAAATAAACATACCTATTATCGCATAAAAAATACCAATAAGTAATCCTATAAATGCCATAAAGATAGTTTCTAACTTTGCTAAAGATAATGGACCTATTCTTTTTAATTCAACCATTTAACATACCTCCTTTAACCTCCATAGTTACTGAGATTTATAAATATTCATAGTTAGCAATTTTGCTATTAACAAGATTTAAAAAGAGCTGAAAATGACTTATAATATCAAGGGAGGCTAAAAATGACAGAAGGATATTGTGTTAAGTGCAAAAAGAAAGTTGAAATGAAAGACGCAAAAGAAAGCAAGACTTCAAAAGGAACGAAGATTGCAAAGGGCAAATGTGCTCATTGCGGAACAACTGTTTGCAGAATGGGCGGATTGAAGTAAGCCCTTATTTTTTATTTTATTATACTTTAGATAATCAGAACTCTAAACAATTTAGAGCGTAAGTTTAAAAATAGAGGAATTTTCATAGATTTATGTTAGTTAAAATTCATGATTCTTATAGGGCAGTAATCGCTATCTGCGATTCTGACATTCTTGGCAAAACCTTTGAAGAAGGCAGAAGACAGATTAAGGTAAATGAACATTTTTTCGGTGGCGAAGAAAAAACCGAAAAAGAAGTTCTAAAGTTAATTGAAGAAGGCAGCGCAGAAGACTATACTTTTAACATAGTTGGCAAAGAAAGTGTTGCCACAGCCATAAAAGCAGGCGTAGTCACCGAAAGCGGAATAATCCGAATTCAAGGTGTGCCTATTGCGCTAGTTTTGTTATAA
>ERZ1292629.1812-Hain-H43-01um-R1-1812-length-19693-cov-6_pt1 | contig 19693 bp, 18 predicted proteins | sample MGYA00564399_ERZ1292629 | MGnify/ENA primary metagenome ERZ1292629 (study PRJEB36523, sample SAMEA6512636) | groundwater metagenome | collected 2019-01-08 | study: AquaDiva: Metagenomics assemblies of 32 groundwater samples | reverse complement strand
TCGGTCTCAAAGTAGAACCAGGGGTCGGTGCCTATCCACCGCCAGCTCACGTCCTGGAGCCCGGCCGCATCCGGCCACAGCTCCGGGCTCACCGGCTTGCCCGGGACGGCTTTCGAGTCCCACACGCGGGCGGCGGCGTAGACAGGCATCAGCGCCTCACAGCCAAGAGGGTCCGATCAAGGTTCATGGTAACTCCGCCAGCGCGAAGAACTCGCCCCACGTGCCGTAGCCGAGCGCCGGGAAACCGGAGGCGACCGCCGCGCCCACCAGGGTGGCCCCGCTGCGCTTGACGTACTGCCCGTCAGTTATCGCGGCCAGGGTCAACAGCGTCGGGCCACCCGTTTCCCGAATGCCGCGCACGTCGGGGCTGGCGGCAGTGCCGCCGAATTGTCCCGCCAGCGCCGGCACATCAGCGTCCGAAATCTTGGTGTTCAGGTTCGCCAGCGTGTCGGCGTTATGGGTCACGCCGGCCAAGGCGTGGGCCAGTGGGGTCTGCGCGTCCGCCAACAGTCCTGCAAGCCCCGTGACGCTTATCTCATCCGTGCCGGTATCCTGGTGTGAAGTCTTGTGCGCCAACGGCGTCTGTGAATCCGCCAACAGTCCGGAGAGCCCGGCGACGGAGATTTCATCGGCCCCGCCATTCTCGTGTCGCGCTGAGTGGTCGGCAACATCTATCCCGCCGACTGTCACGCTGAGGTCGATGCCGCTGGCCTGCAACTTTGCCAAGAGGCGGAAAACCTTGTCGAGGTCGCGCTGCAAAAGCCCCCACCCCTGCTCATCGAAGGGCGCATTGCGGGCCTCGCGCTTGGGCATCGAGTCGCCGGCCATCTTACGGCTCCTGCTCTTTCTCAAGTTGACTGCTCACGTAGTACGCCAGGAACTTGACCGGGACGCCGGCGTCGGCGATGTCAACCTCAAACTCCAAGTCCTTGTTGAACAGGTCGCCGAGCGGTATTTTCACCCTGCCCTCGGCCGTCGAAACGTCAACCGCGATGTCGGCCGAACCGACGGTGAAACTCACGCCCGGCTGGCCCTCAGTCACCGTGGTCCAGTCAGACTTGGGGGTCGATGACAAGTCTTCGTAAACGCGCACGGTCACCGTCTTGGACTCCGGCAAGGGGATGAACTCCAGGACGAAGTACAGGCCCCTTTGGCTCTCTATTGGTGAGCCCATGCGGAAGGCGCGGGTCTTGTAGGTGCAGGGGATGCGGCCGACCTGAATGGTGTCCCCGGCCGCCGGAGTACCAGTCAGTGCCGCAGAGGCGTAGAGCCTGGTAGCACTGTTGGCAGTGGGCCAGAAAGTCTGCGCCCCTTCCTCCCAGTAACAGGGGACGCCGGCCATCGTGCGCCCGCCCGTGTAGAGAGTTCCGACCGCGATGTTGGCCGTCAGGGTAGTCGAACCGGAGTCAACAGTCAGGGCCGTGGAACACGTTGGATGAGCCCCGTCAGTGTACCCGATGCCGTCGTACCACAGGAACCCGTTTACGTCGAAGTAGACCGGGCGCATGATGCCCTCACCATCGGGCACGATGTCAGCCGCGGTCATGGCGTAGGCGTAGGACCGGATGCTCCACTGCTTCTGGTCAACGTCCCAACAGAAAACGGTGGAGGGTTCGGTCGTTGTGCCCGTCGCCACGTGCCATTCGACAAGGTTTTCGATGGGGTTGTGGACGGCATGGAACTTGGCAACGTAGGTCCAGGCGATCCGGTTCAGGAGCGGGTCAACCGGTCGGGAAATTGTCTGTGGGGCGCCCCCGCGCCATGCCCAGAAGCCGGCGCGGTCAAGCGAGTAGATGGTCCCCTCGACATTGACGACAGCCTTGTGCGTACAAGCGCCCCGGTTGCCCGGGATGGGGTAGATTCGGCCATCGGAGTAGTTTGACTCCCACTCAAAGCGCTCAAAGCTGTGCTCACCCAAGATGAGGAGCGCCCCAAAGTAGGACTGAATGGAAGTGAGGACATCAGCACGGTTCTGTAGGACCTCCTGCTCCCGGTAGAGGGCCAGGTTGTCTCCAAAGCTCTCCGGGAAGCCGGATTTGGAGATGTAGACCTTGTTCTGGCGCGGGCTCCAGAGCTTGTACCCGCGCGCAGTGAAGGCGGCATGGGACTTGTTCAGGGTGAAGGTGGTCGCGTTGGTCCAGGCAGACACGACTGAGGGCGTAGTGTCGCCAGAGGGCAGGAATAACCATCCGTCTGTCCCAATGATGGTCTTCCACGCCGTCGAAGTGCCGGTGACGGTAGTGCCCGTGGTGGTGATTTTGGCGGTCCCGGTGGTGTAGGTGGGGGTTCCGCCGCAGACCAGGCAGCCCCGGTGTTCCACCAGGATTGCGGCCGGCGGTGGCCCGAAGTGACCCGTCGCGTCCCATTCAAGGGTGTACTCGGCCAGGGTGGTATCTGAGCGGTTGACTGACACGTTGGCGGTGGTGTTGGGGAACTCCCCGGCGTTGTAGTAGACCGTGCCCCCGGCCAGGGTCATCTCGACCACAATGCAGTCAATCCGGGCGTCGGCGCTGGTCGTGACGCTGACGGTCATTATCTTCGCGCCGGCCGCCGTGAAACTGGTCGCAGTGCCGGCCTCTCCAACCCAACCGTAGGAACGGTTTTTGTACCGGATGCGGACCAGGTGCGCTCCGGCGGTCACGTTGCCGGCGGCGCCGTCAACGCAGGAGGGCGAGTTGGCGCCGGCCGGATAGCCGATGTTGCTGGCGGCGGCGGCGATGCCGTCCCATTCACGGGAAGCATCCAGACCGTTCCCCCAAAACGCATGGCCCTGCATGGTCACGCACTCGGCAGGATAGACGGTATCCAGGCCGGTAATGAGGGACATATCAGGTTACTCCGTCAACTGAAATCACGTCCCCGGCCAGCAACGCCGTGACCGCGACAAGGCTGGTCACAGTAGTGCCGCGATACATCACGGCCTGATAGCCGGCGTACCAGGCGCTATTGCAATACTTCGCCGTGGTCAGGAACGTAGCCAGCGCCGTAACGCCCCAGGTTACCCCGCTGTCCGAACTTCGGTAGTACGAGGTGCTCGTGGGGTCCACGATGATGACTTCGGTCCCGTAGGCGAAGACGGGTTGCTCAAAGGAATTCAGGAAGCCCTTGTCAGTCCAAGTCGCGCCGGAGTTGATTGACAGGTATTTCTTGGTGTTCGCTCCGCCGTCGTTTGACGAGACGATGAAGTTTCCATTGGCGCAGATGGCCAGGTAGGCATCCGAACTCCACGCATCGCCGCCGACGGATGCGCCCCAAGTCGCGCCGTTGTTGCTGGAAACATGAGTGGTGAAAGGGTTCCAGGCAGCGGCCCCCGAGCAGGTCACAGCGAGAGTCGTTCCGCTAACGAACGCCAATCCGAGGATGGCCCGATTGGGTGAGATGACCGCAGAGTCCGTCCAAGTCGCCCCGAAGTCATCACTGTAGGCGACAACCCAGCCCGCGTCACCGGCCGTGGCGTGGGAGAGGACCAGGCGGTTGGAGGCGCCGACGATGAACTGATGGGCCGTCGAACCCACGGTCGTGGGTTTCGTTACCTGAGTGAAGTTGATGCCGCCGTCAATCGAGCGGTAGACCTCGGTACCGGAGTTGTTGCGGGTAACGTAGACCCGGTTGCCGGCGACGAGCACTTTGACGAGAAGGGTGGCGGGAAGTCCGGTGCCCACCGTGGACCAGGTAACGCCGTTGTTGGTGGACAGGTACAGGGCGGATGCTGTCAGCGCCAAGACGCGCGAAGATATCGCAGCCAATTTGGTCCCCGAAACTTTGTCCGGTTCGGCCCACAGATTGCGCGTGTAGGCATAGGCCGAGTAATAACCGGTGGTGCCGGCCGTCAGGCCGGAGTCCGTCGCGGTCGCCAACCGACCGTCATAAACGGTGGTTGCGGCCGGGTCATTCGGCCCCTGGGGATAGATGCCGTCCGTGCGCCGCAGAACCTTCGTTCCCCGCCAGAACGCCGAAGTGGGGTTTGTCCACGTCAGAGTCAGACCGAAGGCGTCTGAAACCGCCAGCGCCGTTACCGGGTTGGCGAACTTGGCCCCAGGCCCCCCTCGGATGACCGGCATGGGGTTCCAGTCCGGGGCGGGCAGGGCGGTCCCTTCGAGAGTGCCGGTGTTCAGGGTGTAGAAGACGTGATCGATGCCGTCACGGCCCCTGAACCACTTGATGTTGCGGACGATGCCCGAGAGCTGGGCGAGAGCGCCCCGAGCCAGGCCGGGGCGCGGCGCCCAGGTCAGCGGCCAGCGGTGGTCCCCGTTCTTGTCGAATTGCGCGATGTGGCCGGCAAGCCGCTGAGGGTTCCCCGACAGGTCCATCCCGCCGAAACCGGCGTTCTCCTGTGCGGCGAACTTGCGGCGCTTAGCCATGCACCCTTGACTCCGCGACCATCACTTCCTCCCGACGCATGCGTTCATGGCAGGCGCCTGCCGCCAAAGCGGCGTCCATTGCCTTTCCCCAGTCGCCTCTTTTTGCCGCCTTTTCGGCTTCGCGGAGCCAGTCCAGCCACTCCTTGCGGTGCGATGCCAACCGTCCGGTAAACATCAGGTCACCGTCCAGTGCTGGCGGCGGTGGTAGTGGCCGTAATCAGGGACGTCGAAGGGCTGGACGGCATCCGGGCCGTCGTACTTGGGGTCATCGCCGGCCATGCGCCAGGCCATGTTTTTCGCGCGGCTCAAGGCCTCATCGTAGGTCATCTTGCCGCGGTGGACCTCCAACTGTAGCCCGATGAGGCCGTACAGAACGTCGATCCGCTGGTCGGGCCAATCGATGGAGTCGCTGGCGGCGGCGGCGGAGGCCGGCCACCGCTCGTAACGGTAGTCGATGCCCTCCGCCGCGTCCGGGGGCGGCCAGAAGTAGAGGTACGAGTTGTCGTGCGCGACATATTCCGGGTCACCATCCTGGCGGGGATTCTGGCGCTTGTAAGCCAGCCAACCTTCATAGCTCCCGTAATACGGGTCCCACTCGGTATCCTCGACGTTGATGCCGCCGAACTTTCGGCAGTCACCCGCCAGAGAACAGCGGTCCTTGTAGAGCAGATACGTGCCGGCAACGACGGTCGTATCGTTCCACTGGTGATCGCTGATGAATGTCCCGGTGGTGTTGCCGTTGCGGGTGCCAAACTCAAAGTCGGCGTCCGAATCGTTGATCCGGATTCTCATGCCGACAAGGCCCGAAGGCCAGGTCCCGCCCGTCAAGGTCGCCACCGAAAGCCCATTGGTGATCGCAACGGTCCCGGAGGACTGTTGGGCCACCGTGTTGATTCTGCCGGTCTTGTTGAACCACTCCCAGTTGTAGGCCGAGGCTCCGAGGCGCAGGGCCGAATTGATGAGGCGGTCGGCGACACGGAGGGCCTTGATGTCGTTCTTGTCGAGATAAAGGTCAGAAACGAACGTTCGCAACTGCGCCAGCGTGTACGCCATGTCAAACTCCCATCGGGACCGGGACCATTTCAGCCCGGCGGTCCACTTCATCGAAGTCGGCGGGAACGGTGTGGAACTTCAGGGCGGCGTCGAAGGGCATGTAATTCCAGTTCAAAATCGAACTATCCGAGGCGTTGATGATTTTCACGCCGTCACATCCTGACTCGATCATGGCACAGACCGCCCGCAGTTGCTCCGCGTAGGACAGGAACTCGGCGGTAGTCTGGACAGGTTTGCCCCCGGTGCCCCTTACCGGGCTCCAAGCCTGGAAGCGGGGGTCGTGGAGATAGGGCGTGTCCTTGAGATGAACATCGTCGAAGTAGAAATACGTCGCCTTCCACCAGGGCATCCAGCCTTTGGCGTCGATGTGGCGGTTGCGCTCAATGACGGCATCGGCCAACTTGCGGACCATTTCGTGTTTGCCTTTGCCGTCCGCGACGGCCCCGGCCACAATAGCGAGGTCTTTCATGGACTCGATGATGATTTCCGGCGGGGGCGGGGCTTTCTCCATGACTATCTCCGCGGAACAGGAGAAGTCAAAGCCGCAGAGAATCAGTTTGGCAGCGCCAAGCTCGTAGCCCACGCGGACGGCACAGGCCGCCGTAGTGGAAGCCAGAGGATCAAAAGAGGCAAGATGGCAAATCCTCTTGTCCTTCCCGTAGCGCCCCATGTGGAAGAACCCGAAGTAGATGCTATCGGAAGGCCATTCCCGCACGACCTTGTAATCGGCCTGCGGGCAGATGATGAGCGTCGCGTCCTTCTGAAGTTCCTTGACTTTCTCGTCTCGCCACTCATCGGGGACCCACCTTTCGATGAAAAGCACGTAGTCAGCCCTGAGTCCCCGGACGGCCCGGTTAAAGCAGAGCACCTTCACGTTCTCCGGGTCGGCCTTGCGCGCGGCCTCAATCTGGGGGATGAGCCCCTTGAGACTTGGGCCCGGAGCGCAGACCATGAGCGTCTTGCCCTCCAGAACGCCGGCCGGGCCAAGGACGCCCTCCCGCCAGCGCGCACTCGGAGTCCCGACCTTGCAGAGTTCGGCAAAGTCCTTGCCCCAACGCGGGCTGGCGACGTTCTCGCGGACGTTGTTTTCCAAAAGGTGCATGACATCATGGGGCCAGTTCTGATAACCGCCGCCCTTGGGCGCCCCATCATGCCGCACAAAATCGGGAAGCATGAAGACGTGACCGGCGGCGTTTTTGATGGGCACGATGTACGCCGGAACAGTCTCCAATTTCCCCGTAATCGGGTGCATGGTGAACCACAACCCCGGAACTTCCTTCAGCTTGGGCTTCTCGAACCCGGCCCGAGTATCGGCCATGACCTGCTCGACATGCCGGCGTTCGGGAGAGTGTTGGGGGTCGTAGGTCAGGTTCGCCATGCCAAGGCCTCCGCAAGAGACATGGGCGGGTGGGCGGCCTTGCCATCCACGCCCCGCCAGTCGAGCACTCCCCCCATGCTTGCGTTGATGCAGACGCAATCCGAGCCGCTTTCGATGCAACCCAGGACACATTTGGTTTTTTCGGCGCACTCCAAAAGCTCGTAGACCACCCCGACCATGTGCCCGTCGAGCGCCTTGGCCGGGAACCAGGCCATGAAACGCGCGTCCCTGTTGTAATACTCGGTGTCCTTGAAGTCCTGGTCGAAGTAGAACTTGATGGCCCGCCAGGCGAGACAACAGTTCTTCTTGTCGATTTCCTCGTCGGTTTTGATGACCCGTTCCGCGAGGGTCTTGGCCTCAGCGGTCTTGTCGTCCCTGACGTGCTCTGAAAGCAGGTGCAAGGCCGCGGCTCTCCCATCATGGACTGCCTCGGAAAGTTCAGCCATTGCCGGAAAGGACTCAAACTCCGCGGCGTAGTCGAACCCGCACAGGATGATCTTCCTGGCCCCAAGTTCGTAACCAACCCGGATGGCACTGGCCGCGGAAGTCGAAGCCGCAACATCCATCATGGTCAACCAGTTAAGGTCGGGGAAGTTGCCCATAGCGATCCGGCCCCAATAGATGTTCTCGGGGTCCTTCCACGCCCGGGGAAGGGCGAAATGGGCCTGCGGGGCGATGATGAGCTTGGCGTCCTTCTGCAACTCAAACACGGCCTCGGTGCGCCATGCCTCCGGGCACCAGCGTTCAAGAATAACAACGTAGTCGCTTTTCACCGCCGTCGCGGCGCGGTTGACGCTCATTACCCGCACGTCGGGGCCTTCAAGCCGTGCCCGGGCAATCTCCTTGAGATTGCCGGCCAGCGAAGGCCCGGACGCGCAGATGATGAGGGTCTTGCCCTCCAACTCGCCGCCGTCGCCGAGAACGCCGGAACGAAGGCGGGACTTGGGGGTGCCTCCCTTGTGAAGTTCGGACCAGCACTTCTTGAGGTACTTGGCGTTTTCAGCAAGGTTGTTGGCGATGGTGTGGAGCGTTTCGTTGGGCCAGTTTTGCTGCGTACCCTTGTCGTTGACGATGCCCGGAAACTGCACGAAGTCAGGCAAAACGAACGTCTGTGTGCCACCCACCGGCACGGCCAGGATGTAGGCCGGAACCATGTTGCGGTCCCACGGCTGGTAGAGCCACGTGCGCCGGATGCCCGAATAGGGCATCAGCGGATGAGGCCCCGCTAAAAGTTCCGCGAACCTCTTGGAGTCCGCGGTTATCTCAGCCAGCGAATGCCCCACAAAACCCCCTGTGGGGGCGGGACCAAACGCCCCGCCCCCACCATCTTGTTGCCTAGAACCGCAGGTACGCCAGCACCCGGGTTGTGGCGCTGGAGGCCACCGCCGAGAGGGCGTGGCAATAGCCACCCCTCAAATACTCGGTGAGCGACTTGGCGCCGATGGTCCCCGTCCGCTTGTAGAAAGCGCCCAGCGACCGATGGCACAGCACGTCGTTGACGGCGATTGCCGCCGAAGCCGTCGCCAGCCCCTTGCTGACGTAGCACTGGCCCTTGGTCTGCACCCAGAAGTAGTCATTGACGGCGATGGTCGTGCCGGTGTAGTTACCGGCCGAAACCACCCCGAAGATGAACTCGTTCGTGGATGCAATGGCCAAGTCCACGGCATGGCTGGACGCGGTTTCCAGGGTCACGGCCACTCCGGGGTTCAGCGCCGCGGCAGAGGTGTTCTTGCAAAGCACGAACTCCTTGCCGCTGCTGAACTCGAAGTACCTGGTCCCGACCAGGCCCGGTTCGCAGGTCGCCGGAGACTCGGTCAGACCAAACGGAAGAACCTTCTGAGACATGTCCGAACCTCCTTTCTACGCCCGGTCCACGATCTTCGTGTGGAAGATCGGAGACTTGGTCCAGAGACGGGGGTAGCTGGTGACCAGCAGGACCTTCATCAGGCCCGCCAACGGGTCTTCGTCGATGTGAACGTTGAACCAGTCACCCAGGAAGTCCAGGTAAACCTGGTCCAGGTTCAACAGGTAGCACCCCTGGGCGCCCCCCTGGGCCATCGTGGGCCAGTCATCCGGCTCCGGGTAGACCGGGACGCCGTTGAACTGGGTGTGCCGGAAGCCGAAATCGTCATTGTCCTCCTTGACTTCGCCCGGCCGGTTGACCACGATGCTCTCCTTCGACAAGAAGGAGAGACGGAGAAGGTGATACCACGTGGTGGAGATGATCCCCAACTGCGGGAACTTCCCCTTGTTCTTGTAGCTGTGCTCGACACACGCCCGGTCGAAAATCTTGTAGGCGTTGCCGGTCTTCCAGCCACCAGTGCCGAACGCGCCGGAGGTCGCGTCGGAGATCATGGTCGGGCGCCAGTAGTAGTTGGCGCTGCCGCCGGTCGGGGTGTAACTTGCCGCAAACTGGATGCCCGCGTAGGTATCAGTGCCGTGCGCGGCGGCGGCGATGACCGGCGAACCGCTGACTCCGGTTGCGATGGTGGCCGAACTGAGCTGGAACCACGTCTCCAACCCGTGGACATCATCGGCGTAGGTCGCGCTTTCGCCGTTCTGGTAGAGCTTCTTGTTGAAACCAGTCAGGAAGTCATCCTTCAACTGGTCCAACATGCCGCCCCAGACGTTGATGAGGCGGGTCTTGTCGAACTTGTTGAGCAGTTCCTCGCGTTCGGTGATGGCGTCACCAATCCTGTAGCCGGCGCAGAAGCTCAGCTGAGCTTGGTCGTACAGGTTGGTGCGCGTCATGTTGAACGCCTGGGCCTCGGTGATCTTGGCAAGTCCATGACGCCCCTTGCGGACTTTCCAGTTCTCATTGAGACCGCCCATGTTGGTCCGGATGTGGGCCTTCTTCTTGAGTTGGCCCACCAGCACAGACGAGTGAGGAACCGCCTCAACAGCGCCCTTCAGGTAATCCTCACTGTTGGTCTTGAGGGTTCGCCCGAACTCGCTGAAGACGTTGTAAGCCATGGCGGTTGTTCCTTACTGCTTGCCTTTCTTGCCACCGAATGGATTGCGGGGCATGACCGGCTCGCGGTCGAGCGGCATGCCCTGCTTTTTCAGGGCGTTGTGCATCTTTTCCCCGAATGACTCGCCTTCACCCACCAATCCCTCGTCGGTGGACGACGCGGCGCCCCGATTTGGTGCGCCAGACGCCAGGTTTGCGAGGTCTCGTTCCTTGGCTTGAGCTGCGGCGGCAGCAGCCTGCAAGGGTGCCTGCCCTCTCCGGAGCGCGAGGATTTCCACTATCGCCTCGACCGGAACGCCCTTGTCCATCAGGTCCCGGTAGTCCCCTACCACGCCCGGACCCCACTCGATGAAGGCATCGTTGATCGATTTGCCCTTCAGGTAGTCGGGCTTGGACTGGAAGAAGCCGGTGAGTTGATGAGCAGTGTCCCGAGTCTGGAACTCCTGCATGATGGATTCGCGCATCTCCAGAAGTCCGGCCCGGATTTCGGGAGCAACGATGTAACGAAAGGTCCCAACCGGGTCGTTCGAGAAGTATGGGACGAACGTCTTTTCCATCCACTCCGCATGACCTTGCGGGTCATATCGCGGGTCAGGAGGGTTCGCCAACTTCCCGTAGATGGGATTTTGCACCCACCGCTCCATGAAGGGGTCTTGCTGCTGTTGGGGCTGTTGCTGGCCTGTAGCGGCCTGTCGGATTTGGGCGAGTTGGGTTTCCAGTTCCTTGCGTTCCTGTGTGGACCGGGAGATGAGTTTCTGTGCCTCCTGGTAGCCCTTCTCAAGGTCTTGGGGCGTCTTGAACTTCCCGGCGAGGAGTTGGGCTTGCGGTTGAGCGCCTTCAACGGCGTTGATGGCACCGGCAAGCGTTCCTGGCGGGGTCTGTTCGCCGGCGGTCCCCTGACCTTCCGGGGCTGCCTGGGCGCCGGCTCCGGCGGCAGTGTCCGCAGCGCCAGCGCCCGGGGCAGTCTGAGACTGCGTTTCCGGCGCTGAGTCCGCGGGTGCGGCGGAGGTATCGGCTACGGCGGTTTCCTCTGGCATGTACGATCCTTTCAAGCGCGAGCTTCGATTTCCGTGTGGGAGGTCCAGCGTCCTTGACGCTTCAAAACCTCCTTGGCTTCATTGGGCGAGGAGATGAACGCCTCCGGGTCAATCATGGGTTTGCCCGTCTTGGGGTCCATGCCCGCGTACTCCTGTCGCACGAGCGTAGAGCAGTATTGCCGGCCGCGGGTGGTCCACCGCGAGTGGCACGTAGGGAAATGAAGGGTCTTCGCCTTCCGCACGAAGGCGCGGTCCCTGGCCGTCTGCCGCTTTGCCATGTTCACCTCCGCTTCTCGATGACCACGACTACCAGTTTGCGGGCGCGAACGCGCTCCCGGATGTGGGCGTCGTGTTCGCGCACGGCCGCGGCGATTGCCGGCGACTCGGTGACGATGGTGACGACGGCAAGCCAATCTTCGGGGCGCATGGTCACATGTGCCTCTTTCGCATTTGCCCCTTGGCGTGGGCGATCCCGGTCGGGATCGCAATGCTTTCCGGCACTCCGCTGGCCATCATGGCTTCGGCGATGCGCCGAGCCTTGCTCTTTTGGGCGGGACTGCCTTTCTTGAAGTGTCTCCTGCCGAATTCGCCGCCACTTTTCCAAGGCAAGTCAGTCTCTCCTTTTCAGGAGGTAGGCTTCAAGGTTGCCGGCGCCGAGAGAAACGAGCACTTGCGGTTTGCCGCAGACCTTGAGGCCCGGGTCACAGGCAGTAAAGCGCTCCTTGTAGTTTGCCGGCCAGATGAACTCGCCGTTGCCCGTGTTGTTGACGTACTCGGTCCCCGAAACCCACTTCTCCGCAACGCGGCAGATTTCGGAAATGGCTTTCCCCACCCGGCCAGGCTCAAGGTGACTGAGAACGCCGCAGGTAAACACCAGGCCGAAAGTCTTGGGAGGATAGGGAAGCGCAAAAGCGCTGCCAACCGAGGCGTCCAGGCCCCGACGCTTGGCTTCCTCAATCGCCCATGCGTTGATGTCCAGCCCGGTAATGTCGATGAAGCCCATGTCCTTGAGCATTTTCATCTGATTGCCCGGCCCGCAACCAATTTCAAGGATGGAGGTGTCCCGGGGCATCTCTTTCATCAGGCGTTCAACGACCTTGGACCGCTTGACGGCCCACGTCTTGAGCCAGTGGGCGTCAAGGACCGGAGGGTCCATCGTGAAGAACTGGGCGTACTTGGTGCCGAAGTCACCGATCCAGCGATCTTCGGAAGTCATTTCTTCGCTCCTGTTGGCTTGGGTTTGCGGAGTGCCACTTGGGCCTGGATGTTGGCCTTGGTCAAGTCGGTCTGGGCCTTGAGCCTGCCAAGTCCCATCTTGACCGCGTTGGCCTCTTGCGCCATCTTGAGTTCGGCGAGGGTCTGAGCGTCGGCCAGACCTTCCTGCACGGCCTTGTCGTGAGTGGCTTGCGCCATCGCCTGTCGCTCGGCTTCGGCGGCCTGGGCGGCCTGGGCTTCGGCGGCCTGTTGCTGCGCCGGGGTGACCATCTGCCCGTTCATGGGTGCCAGCGGGATAAGCAGTTCTTCCGGCTTGGGTATCTGCCGGTACTTGGCCCAATCGGCGATGAGGCGGTTGAGCGGCCCCCACGCCGCCGCCTGCGCGTACATGGGCGCGAGGGTCTGCAAGGCCAGGTTGGTCTGCTCGACCATTTCGTTCGGGCCGAGGGGCTTCAGGGAACCAGTCTCGATGCTGTACTGATACTCGCGGGTGATCCTCACCAGGTCGCCGGGGCGGTACTCGCCCCATGCCTGAGCGGCCTCCTGCCCGAACATCTGCAAAATCTGCTCGGGCTTGACGTGGAAGCGGGCGCAGATGGCCTCATGGCGGGAGTTGATGTTCTCCCACATGACCACCTCGCGGCCCATGTCGTCGATCCTGAGCCGGGAGTTGCGGTCCTTGACGATGGCCTCCTGGGCGGAGCGGTAGGCTTGGGGCGTCTGGCCGTACAGGACCTCGTACAGGCCGGTGACCTTCTGGAACTGCAGCTCGGCCATCTCGATGGCCTTGAGCAAGTCTCCGTTCATGGCCGGGAACTGGAGGACGGTGAATATTTTGCGGATGTCCTCAAGTTGCTGGTCGTTGACGTACATGATTTCGAGGTCCAGTTGGGCCTCATTGCGGACGGTGGCTTTCTGTTTGTCATTGAGGCGTTCGGGCAACGCCACGATGTCCCGGCAGGTGGAGCGGACCTTTCGGAGCAGGAAACTGTAGGCCCAATCAATCCACTTCTGCAAGGGCAACCCGGCCTTGAGGATGGAGAGCGGCCACACCTTGTTGGGTTCGCGGGCGAAGTCCACCACGGCACAGGGCCAGCCCATGCTCAGGGTGTCGGCCCAAAACGGCGTCGGCCAGTCGCCGATAAACACCGGCTTGTCATGGTCGGGGGCGATGATGATGTAGCGGTAGTCCTTGCGGCGGTCCTGCAAGCCATCGTCAGGCTTCGTCTCGCCGTCGTCGCGGGCCTTGATTCTGAGGCCATCGCCGAGCTTGGAGTAGATTTTCCAGTAGACGATGTAGTCCTGAGACTTGGCTTCCCCCTCGGCCTTTTCATCGCCGGCGCTGGAAGTGCCGTCAGAGTGCGAGGTCTTCACGTCAGGCGCGTTATACTTGCGCTGGAAGGCCCACAAGGGCTCGCGGCAACGCAAGGCCAGCCACCAGATGTCCTCGACACCGCGCGCGTCCGGGTCCAGGAGAAGATCGTCAACCGACCTGTAGGCGGTGTAGGCAAGCTGGGTGTGCTGGTCCATTTCCGTCCAGCCCAGGCCGGCGCCCTTGATAAGCGCCTCGTCGATGGACATGCGCGCGTGACGCCGCCGGTCCAGTTCGCGCGAAACGTAGTTCAGGTACTTGCCGAGGACGGCGGGGAAAGGGTCGTCGGCGTTTTCGGAGTTGACCAGCCTGACCGGGTTCTGTTCGTAGAGCGCCGGCCCAAAGATCTTCACGGCCTCGAAGGTCTTGTTGATAGTGGCGCGCGCCCAGAGGGAAACGGTGGAGTCCTCATCATCGCCGCCGTAGACCAGCTCGCTGTGGCTTTTGGCGTAGTATTTCGTCAGTTGGGCGGCGGTTTCCTCAAAGTCCTTTTTCCCATCCTTGGCCTTCTTGATGTTCTCCATCCACGCGCTCTTGATGCGTTGGAGGTCTTCTTCGCGGTAGTTGGTCACTTCGTTCACAGAACGACCTCCAAGGCCCGGCGCCGAGCGCCTTTGCCGAAGTGTTCATCGTAATGTTTGCGGGCGAAGGTGCGGCCGTCGCCTTGCGGGGCGGGGAAGGGAACGTATTCCAGCCCGGCCATCCGCCGATAGCGCCAGGCATCGCAGTTGGAAACAAGGGTGCCGTTGACATAATAAGTGCCGGACGAAGTTGTCAGGTTATAGACGCGATGGAGGCCAGGTAACTTCTCAACCTTGACGACGGAGGACCCAGGCGCATTTGAGCGAACAGCATCGCGTCGTGTAATAGCGACTGACGCGGAAAGTCTCTCCGCAAGCCGGACATTGCCGTTCCACAACATCGAGACCGGCTTTTCTGCGCCAGGCGGATTTGCAGTTGTTGGAACAGAAACCATTGCCCCGGAAACAGACGGTCTTGAATCGTTTGCTGCAATGACGGCACTTGTAAGTCTTTGGTTTCCGCGCAGCAAAGGCGCGTTTAGCATGAGCAGCGTGCCACTCCCGGCCCTCTGGACTTCTATGCCACTTCTTGGCGAGCGGACGAACCGCGTCCATGTGTTTTCTTCGTTTGGCAAGCAACTCAGGACTTGCCGGATGTTTTGCCATGTGAGCACGATGCGTTTCAAGAGAGAGATTGCGGACGTCGTTGTTGCCGGGGTTGCCGTCCACGTGATGTATTTCTTGGCCAGTCGGCAAAGGACCGTGTTGATCCTCCCATACGGTCCGATGGAGATATTCGGCGGTTGCCTTGTTGGTTCGCTTGAAGTACAACCGGTCGCTGCGGTTCGGGGCGTCTGGGTATCTCCGATAATGAAGTCCTTTGTAGCTGACGGTTTCCGTTGACATGTCAGTGCCTTTCTGCCCAGGGCATCTTTTGCAGCGAACCACCCTTCGGTCGTCGCAATTTGATGCTCTCCGGTACAGATAATACACCGGCCATCAGCAAAGGTCAACCTAAAAACCTCGTTTTCGCCGGAGCAAACGGCAAACTCCACCTTGCAAGTTCCGTCGTGTGCCAAGAGAACGTCATTTCGGCGCAGGGATTCAATCGGCCGCGGACCATCCACGGTGTTCACCATTTGTCCCGCCGGAAAACAGAAATGATCATCTTTCTTGACCACTTTGTCGGTTCGGTCGGCGGTCTTGGTCTTGTCGCCGCGACGGTAACGGGTCATTTCTCGGATGAGGTTCTGCAAGTCCTCGAAGGCTTGGGCGCGCGGGCGCTTGCGTTCCTTGTTGACCACCAGGTCTTCCTTGATTCGGAAGATGCCCTGGTTCACGTCCCTGCTGAAGTTGCTGTGGCAGGGGACGTTGTAGTCGCGGGCCAGGACCACCCTCAGGCCTTCGCGGCAGGTCAGGGAACGCTGGTCTGAAGGGTCGATGGTGGTATTGACGATGGTGCGCCCGGCGTCGATTTCCCGGATTTGCTCCACCAGAGTAGCGATGTTTCCCGATTCCATGCACAACTCGTCGGTGATCAGGTAGTCGCCGTACTGGTCAACGCCGAACCAGAGGACTGCGGTAGTCCCGATGCCCGGGTCGATGGACCTGTACCACGTCAACTTGAGAGCAGCCGTGTCGAACCGCGGAATGACGTGGACCGCCCGGGAGAACTCGGGGTAAACAAGGCCCTCCAGGGCAAAGAACTCGCCTTTGATGCGGCAGCGCCACTGGTCGCGCGGCCAGGACTTGGCCACGGACTCCCGGGCACTCAAGGGGATGTGGTGGTTGTGGACAAGGCCGAGAACGACCTGGAAAACGTCCTTGTCGCCGGCCTTGAAGCGGTCGGAGAGTTCGATGAGGGCGTTCTGGCGCGCCAACGGGGTCGCCGACCAGTCGATTTGGCCGTTGAAGTCGGCCGTGCCGCGCAGAATTTCCGACCAGACGCCCCCGGCGTCGTCGCCAAGTTCCTCGTCGATCCAGACCTTGTGCCACCGCGGCCCCTGGAAGTGGTCGCGCCCTGATTCACCTGACAGGAAGGCGATCCTGGCGTTGGCGGTCTCGACGAAGGCCGGGATGTTCTTGCCCTTGTCCTGCCAGACTATCTTCTCGATGCACTTCTCGGGGATGAGGGGCGGTGCTTCCCACTTCCACGCCGCCGGGGCATCCCCGATAGGCACCTCAGTCGCGCAGAAGGGGCACCTGATAACGCCGTCCCAGGCCTCAAACCGGCTCCGGGCGTTGTTCTTGACGATGACCAGGTAAGTGGACTTCTCGGCCCTGTCCGCCGACTTGAAAACAAACTCCCCGCACTTCGGACAGCGATACCGGTACTTGATATACTGCCCGGGAAGGAACAACTTGGCGTAGTTGACCTCCCCGATTTTGTTGTAGTCGATGGCGACGCAGAGAAGTTCAAGCTTCCCGCGTTTGGGATGAGGCACTTCGGGGAGTTCCTTGGACACCTGTTCTCCGCGAGCCCACCTGGCGAACTCCCAGGCTGCCGTCTGAGTTTTGCTCGCCCGGTTGCCCCCCAAAATCACGCGGATTTTGGCCCTGGACCTCAACCACGGCAAGACCTCGGGCAGGGGCTCGTACCCCCACAGGCCGTCAGCGTCGTGCGCGGCCTGGGCCTGTGCCAACTCGTAGAGGTCTTGTTCGATTTCGGCCACGGTCTTGACGGCCCTTACGCGGTCTGCGGTGGCTTCAACCCCTCCAGCGTTTTGGGCAACACGGCTTTGCGCCACTGTTGCATAATCGCCTCTGTCGCCTCCGCCAGTTCCTCCCGCGTCGCTCCCCCCGCTCCTTCCATCCGCACCGTCAACTTCTGCCCCTCCACGATTTCCGCCAGTTTCAAGACAAGACGCATCAGCTGGAACTTCTCCTTGCGCTCCAGTGCCCCCCACTCGTCTTTCTTGAAAAACTCCTTCATCCGCAGGACGAAGTCCTTGCCCAGCCCCAGGCTCCCCAACTCCTTCGCCAGTGATCCAGCCGTCAGGTCCAGCCTCTCCCTGACCGCCGCCAGCGCCGCCTCGCTCCCCGCTGCCTCCAACTCCCTGACTTCCGATATCCCCACTTCGTTCGGCCTCTCGATGGACCCACGCGGCCTGCCCACTGGCATCAGGCACCACCTTTTCGGCCTCGAAGCCGTCTTTCACTGACCCATCCTGAGAACACCTCCCCCCGTCTCTAGAACCAGTCTACACGAAAAGGGCAACTCTGTCAAGAGTAAAAGTGTCGGGAAATGCCACAAAACCTTTGGACACACTCAGGTTTATGGTATCAAAGAGGTACACTCCACAATTTCGGGTTTTTTTCTTGACAACGAAACGCAGAACGCGAGAATGGTGATACGAGCACAGGAACGCCGGAGGAGCCCGGCACAAGGAACCTGGTGGGGGGGGTGCGCGAAGGTGGCAGGCCCCTCTGCCCCTTCCCACCCCTCTCGCCGTTGGTTGGGAGGGGCCCCATGCCATCTCCAGAACACTTCGACTGGCCCCTGTTCCACTGTGGCACATGACGAACGGTCCCGCAAGCGCCCTGATGACATCACCAATTGCAGCGGAACGTCTCGCCCTTCAAAAACTCCCGCCTCACGACCTGCCGACCGAGGCGGCGGTCCTGGGCGCGATAATTTTGGGCGCGGAAGGTTCCACCGCCATCTTAAATCAACTGAGCTCGGCAACATTTTACCGGAGCACGCACAAGACCATCATCAGGACCTTGGCCGAACTCCATGCCGCCGGCAAGCCGTTGACCGAAGCGGTAGTCAAGTCTGCCCTCGAAGATGTCGGTCTGTCGGACGCGGCGGCCGAACTTCCGAAAATCACTGGTTCCGCGTATCAGTGGACCTCAGGCGAACCCGCGAAGGCCCCAAGCCCGGCCGAAATCGCAGAACACGTCGACCGCCTGGTTCGGATGGCAAAACTCCGGGCAATGATCCGGCCGCTAACCGATGCTACTCGCGCCGCCTATGAACCAGGAAGCGACCCATCAGCGATCGCCGCAACCATGCGGGAAGAACTAACAACAGAGACAAACCCGGGCGGCTGGATGAGCCTGCAAGGATCCATACAGACCTACGGCTGTGAACGCCTGAAGGCGGTGGTCGAAAACCTGCTCCGCGAAGGCGAAATACTGACGGTGAGCGCCCCGGCAAAAACGGGCAAGTCGTTCATCCTTCAAGGACTGGCCCTCTCCATCGCCTCCGGCCGGGACTGGTTGCACCCCCAATGGCGGTGTACCCCCGGCAAAGTGGCCCTTATCGACGCCGAACTCAGCCAAAACGAGTTCAACTACCGCATGAAAGCCGTCCTCACCGCAATGAAACTGCCCCCCGAAACGGCCGAAAACATCATGGTCCTCCCCCTCTGGGGCAAACGCACCCTGAGCCCCGAAGGCATCTTCGGAGAACTCCGCAAAAGCCTCCAAGCCGCCCGAGAGTTCACCCCCAAACTCGTCGCCATCGATCCCCTCTACCAGTTCATCCCCGAAGGCGGCTCCGAAAACGACAATGCCCTCCTCGGCTCCATCTTCCGCCACCTGAATACTGCCATCTCCGCCATCCCGGGTTGCGCCGGCACCGTCATCCACCACACCACCAAAGGCGGCCAAGGTGATAAGGCCGTCGTCGATGTCGGCCGCGGCGCCAGCGCCATCGGCGGCGGCACCTCCACTCACATGGTCCTCCGCGAACACGACGAAGAAGGCGTGTTCGTCGCCGAGGCCCGTTGCAGGTCATGGCCCACCCCCGAACCCGTCACCCTCCGCTTCCAGTTCCCCCTCTGGACCCCCACCGCCCACGACGTCACCCACGTCAAAGGCCGCCCCCGAACCCACGCCCGCCCCCCAGACGAACTCTCCGATGCCACCTTCACTGAACTCCTCGACAAAGAACCAAAAAGCAAAAAAGCCATCGTCCGCCTCCTCCGCTCCCGCCACTCCTACAGCCGTGATGACGCCGAAAACCTCATCGACTCCGTCATCGACCGCCACAACCTCGATAACCTCCACAAAGACCAACAAAAAGACTGCGGCCCATTCATCGCCGCCTTTGGAGGAAACGGCACCGGCTTCCGCTTCCAACTCAAAATAATCACACCCGCCAACCGTCCGGTAAATACCGTCCGGAATACCGTCCGGTAAATCATGCGACTTTCCGGACGGTCCCCCCCCCCACCATCCGGTAAACCACCGGGACTTCCCGGACGGCTATCGTAAGTCCTTATGCCCCAAGGGCCTCCCTCCCCCCCTTATATATCCCCCCCAGGGGATACCGAACATTTACCGGACGGTACCCCCCCCACCGTCCGGGAATTACCGCCCGGTAAAGACCACACCAACAACAAGAGGGGGGGGCACGTCCGGCCGTCTGCCTTACGGCACGGCCAGACGGCCCCTCCTACAACAACAAAAACAAAAAACGCCCACCACCCCAACAACAACAAAAACAAAAAACAAAAACAAAAAAATCAAAACCTGCCCTTCCAACTCTCCCTCCCCTTCTCCCAACTCACCACCCCCCCACCCAACCCCGTCATGTCCAACTTCCCCAACGACAACATCCCCTTCTGAAAGGAACCCCACATGGATAACCCCAATAACAACTGGGAATGGAACCCCGCCTTCGCCTGGCTCCTCTGGCTCATCACCTGCCTCATCGCCGCCTCCATCGGAGGCCTCCTCTCCTAACTACCCACCACAATGCCCCTAGATGTGCATTATAACCCCCTGGTGACACGATCCCCCCACACCCCACCCAACACACACACCCCCACTCCCCACC
>ERZ1292629.1472-Hain-H43-01um-R1-1472-length-22675-cov-22_pt2 | contig 19720 bp, 18 predicted proteins | sample MGYA00564399_ERZ1292629 | MGnify/ENA primary metagenome ERZ1292629 (study PRJEB36523, sample SAMEA6512636) | groundwater metagenome | collected 2019-01-08 | study: AquaDiva: Metagenomics assemblies of 32 groundwater samples | reverse complement strand
GCTTGCCCTCAATGGCAGTACGCAACGCATACAGGTCGAGCACGGGCAGCTTTTCCGCCAGCCGCGCGTCTACAATGCTTTGGATTGTTTTGCGAAGGGCCTCAATGAGAACTTGTTTGTTGTTCAGGTCTGGCATAGTTTACTTCTTGGGCTTGGTACGCCTGTAGCCACCCTTGGGGCCAAGGCGGTGCGCTCGCTCCATACTAAGCGCCATCGCCACTGCTTGCTGTTGTGAGATGCCTTCTGTCTCCATCAGGTGACGGATTTTGGCCGATACACGTTTTTGTGCTGGCTTTGCCATGCTATCTCTCTATCCACTTGAGGTTACGGCTTGATGGTATGCGTCGTGCCAGGGCAAACTCTTCATCACGGCGGCGTTTGGCAAACTCTAGCTGTTCTGCGGCAACACCACGGCGTCGTGCCAGCAACTCATAGTTGACGTAGGCTTTGACGGCTTCAGGCACTTCAACAGTGCTGGCATCGGTGGTAGGGGCCGTAAGAGAGCCAAGGCCTTGTATGAGCAGCCGCCTGCCCCCATACCCGCTGAACTTATCACGATGGATAATCAGCTTGTTCCCACTGCGGTCTATGGAGTAGAGGTGGGCAGGTATCTCAATGTGGGTGAACTCGTTTTCAACGTCGCCTTCGACAAAGATGCGTGAGATTGCTGCCAGTCCAGATGGAAGCGTATACTCCCAAATATCTTCGTCATCGATGATGCGAGCGTGGTCAAAATAGGCCGTCACAGCCGCCCCAGAAGCAATGCGAAGTTGCTCCCGCACACGCACTGGGTCATCGAGAGTTTTGGACGCTGTAAGTTCTTCCCAGATACTGCCCCCCGTATGGTAGCTGCTGGCTACGGTGGCAACCCCATCAATGAGATTGACAAGCACCCGACTCGCCGTGGCTGTCCAAACCCACACCTTTGCCGTAACATAATGCCCATCAAATTGGCTATAAGGCTCAGCCGACGCATAGAAGTCACAGGCGTTGGTGCCGTCAGACACCAGCTTTGCGCTCCCACTGCCCGTCCTCACCAGGTTGGGGTCGCTGGTGGTAGTTTGCTGACTACCCGTCCCGCCCGTACCCCCTGCCGCCCAGCCGTCGGGGAGGGTGGCAACCGTGAAGGTCTCCATGTCACCGATACCACTCAAGAGGTCGTTGAGAATGAGTTTACGGGACACCGTTGCCACGAATCGTTGACGCCCAATGGCGCGCACCGCCTCCGCAATCAAGGTATCCAGAAGTCTTTTGGTTACAATGGAGGGGTCGTATACATGGTAGCGTGTGGTGGCGTCGGGGGTTGTGGTAAAGTTGGGCACCACGGCCATAGTACCACTTAAGGCCGTAAAGCCGCTTACATCCAGTGCTTCGCCTGCATTGGTGCCCCCAACGCAATCCACCTCCTTGCCATTCAGGGCGTCATCTTGGGTAAAACGTTTCAACTCGTCGTGGACGATGGTACTGGCGGTGGCGCTGTCGGCGGTGCCGTAGTACACCATGCCTCCGTGCGCTAGGGCGATGTCACGCTTGAGTTGTTCGACGGTTTGCGTGTAGAGTGCCATTAACCCAGCACCTTCCCTACAACACCCCCTAGCAACAAGCTCACCATTGATACAACAGATGCCACCAGTTTACCATCCAGGCGAATGACTCGTGCTTCTAGCTTCCTGTCTATCTGCCCCAGGCAATAAAACATCACCGCCTGTGGGCTTGCTTCAAGCCCCTTTTCATATACCTCATTGGTAGCTTGCGCCACGTACCACTGAAATTGGTTATCCATTGTGATTAACTTAACACAAACTCAACAACATGGTAGGGAATGGCCCTGGCTGCGCCTTCAACGCCCCCAGCCTGAACGGTAACACGCACTTGGTCAACAACATACAATGGCCCCAACACACATCCATCGTCGTCGGATGCAACAGTGAAGGCGTAGGGGTAGCGTCCGTCGTTGCTGTCGAGTGTGCGGAAGTTTGTGCCGTCTACACGCACCTTGATGCGAATGGTGCTGTTTTGGGTGAGGTTGGTGAGGTCGAGGTACACCATCACCACTCGTGGGCGTGTTTGGGTGCTGGTGAACACGGTCTGCTCGTTGGTGTCGTTGGTTTGTGAGTAGGACGGCCTGCCCGTGGTAGACCCATTATCTAGGATAACTGGCATTAGATTAAGTCCTCTCTCCAGGCACGTATAACCCCAAAATACACGTATGTTTCGGCGGCGGTATCCCCTTGGTAGAAGAAATTGATATGGTGAGCGTTGATGTTGGGGATGTTGGTAGTGGTTGTTGCTTGAAGTACATCATCAACATAATACCTCACACCATCCACACGGTCAATTTTAATTCCGTATTTGTGGGGGGTGCCGACATTGGGGGCCGTAGTGAGGGCACTGGTCGTTTCAGTGGCTGCACTATCCACCATTGCCCTTAGAACATCAGAGGCAAAGTAGAATCCTATGACGTTATTGGTCGTGCGGTTTCCGCCCTGGGTTGCAGACAGCCCGAAGAAAGTCGTAGAGTTATCCACAAGGGTCACACTAGAGCCGAAGTCCATTTCCCATTCAAAACAGGTGCGCTCTGTAATGGAGCGCAGGGCTGTCTGCCCGTAGTAGGGGTCAAAGAACTGTCTCGTATAAAGAGAGGCAGTGTCGGTGGCAGCGGAAACCTGCCCCAACCTTGCGCTACTGACAAGCCCCGCCACCTGGTGGCCGTCTTTACTTGTTGAGGATGTGCCCCCCACCGCCAGTGTAACACCCCATTTAACGGCATCAAGGAAGCCATCATGCCAGTCCTCGTAAAACAGGGGTAGTGCGACACGGGGGGCTTGTTTACCAATAGAAAGAAGGTCTGCACCTGCGGGTACGATGATTTGGCTCATTAGTTTACCCTCCGCTCATACTGCACGTATAGAGCGGCAGTTGTAGCTGTGGCCCGTATTGCCTTGAAGTTGTCCATTTCAGCAAAGGACGTGAGCACTAGTAGCTCTCCCACCTTGAGTTCTTGGCCTGTGGTGTAGTCGCTGTCAGTGGGTGCCGTGCCATTTAGGGTATACAGTATGGGGGCGGTTCGCACACGAATTGTAGCCCTGCCACCAGTGACCCCTTTAGTTTGGCGGGCGCTGGCATTGAGGGCAGTGGGCAAGGTGAGGGTAGCAACTGTACCCCCAACGCTAATGTTCTCGTCGCCGTCGGTGGCGAGTATTGCAGAATAACTGGGCACTTTGTATCTCCGTTCTATACGAGACCTAAAGTCACCGTATGTTGTTGCTTAGTAGGGGCGAGCCACGGCGTGGGCTTTGGCAGGCCGACTTCCCCTCATGTATGCCACCGTCAACGTAATAGCACCAGCGTCTCCAAAGATTTGCACCTTTGTCACATACCTGGGTTCGATGTAGAAGGGTTCATTGGCGGCCACGGCATGTACGACAGAAGCAGTGGCGGCTCCATTCACATTGTAGTGACAGGCCGCACTAGGGTAGCACCAGATACCTCCCACGTTAGCGGGAAGCGTAAAGCTCGCCGTGAGTAGCGCCGTTGCCGCATACACTGAGGCCTGCTGCTCCATCGCAATGATGGGGCCTACCGTCTTGAGTTTTGTATTCGCCATTGTTACTCCTTTGTCACCACGGCATCATACAGCCACCGTAAGTACCAAGGGGCGGGCCGTAGCTTGCCGTGTTGTAGTTTGTTTATCTCATCAAGGTTATCAGTCAGGAACGAGGAGGCGGCCTGGTGTTGGCTTGGTGCCTCATAATCCCGAAGTTCGGGAGGCAGGCGGTCACGCTTACCTAGCCAGGCCAGCTTTCCTCGTAGCTCTTTCCACTTGGCGGGCGTTACGGTGCGCTTGATTATCATGTCAATGCGCCGCCTCGTTTCCAACCAACCATCAAGCGGGATTTCGTCGCCCGCAAGTGAGAGGGTGCCCGTGGAGATGTTGTACTCCACAGGCTTCCCACCCACTACAACGTCGTTAAGACGTACACTCTCTAGTGTCATGCTTTATACTACCAAACACACCAGGGTGCCACCGAACACAAAGCTAATGTCGGTGCCAGCGTCATCCTGGGCGCACTTTACACCAACCGCCCGCCCAGGGCTAATCACGCCAGTGGCATCAAAGCCAGTAGCGGCTGCCAACCTGAAAATCTCGTCGGCGGCAGAGCCTTCCCTGACAGCGTTGGCAAGGGTAGTGTCGGCGGTTCGCACGTCCCACTGCTCGCCCGTATCGGCGGCACTGACGGTAATGTCCATTGTGGGCGTGCCTGCTGTGGCTTCGGCAGCAATCCACAGGTGGGCGGTCTCAAGGCCCACACAGTTTTCGGGAACCTGTGCAAATAGCGACAGGGTTTCAGCGCTGGCGTCCAGAGTTGGCCCGCCAAAGTTGCCGCTGTCGAGCAGCGCATACGCTGACGTAGCCCCTGTAGTAATCAACGGCACCGTCGCCTCTTTCACAGGCGGTATATCCACATAAAGCTCGGACGTGCTGAGGGCAAATCCAAGCACCTGCCGCAGTGAAGCGGCAGTCGTTGGGCGGGTAGCCGTAATAGAACCCGCCGTCTCGCTCAGGAAGTATTGGTCGCCTTGGGTGTAGGGGGCGTCGGTATCTCTAATTACCGCCGACCTGCAAAATACCCCCACATCTCCCGTCTTGTACGTGTTGACTGCGAAAGCCTCGGCGTACTTGGTGTTGTCAGAGGAGTCAGCGTACTCCCAGTCGGTGCCGTCAAAATATACAGGGGAACCAGCGGTAACATCGGTGCTCCCAACTGTACCTGTGAACACTCCTCTTGCTTGTCTTATGATAGGGTCAGCCATGTTATCAAACTCCTTCTAGTGAACTTCTAGTTTACGAAGCGGAATCAATTCCACCCAACGCTGCCACCCGCTCCGCACTAAATACGGCAGCATTGAGATACACCACCATCCTGTACTCGTCGTTGTTGCCGTCGAAGGCCGTGCCCAGGGGTTGAATGTCGGGGGTAAGCACGGGGCCATTATGCAGCATGGTGTGGCCTTGGTTTTCCTCACCAAGCACCAGGGCAAAGATGGAGGTGGCGGTGCTAGAGGGCCAGGTGCCCGCATCGTCGTAGGTTTCGGCGTTTGTGACCCAGTTGGTCACGACGATTGGAATACCATCGTATCTCGTAATCTGGTATCCAAACAACTCCACGTTATCCATCACAATACCACTACCAGCAGCCCTCGCCAACGACGTGAGCTTGCGCCGCATGGTGGAGTTCATAATCAAGAGGTCGGGCTTCTGTTGCCCATCGTACACCTCATCAATCATGGCATCCAGGCGGTCTATGGTGAGTTCGGTTTCGGCAGTGCCAGGCCCATCGACAGCACCGTCGTCCATCGCCATCATACGGGTATCACCACGCACCAGGGAGTCCAGCCCTTCAAAGGCCAGGGCCTCAGAGGTAGGCTCACCTTTTATCACATACTGGGCAATCTTGCGGGCCAAGGCTTTCGCCATGCCAGCATACACAATCCCTTCCTGTGACTGCACCGAGCTACGTGTCTGCTTTGCGTAGCGGTCTAGTTTGCTCTGGATGCCTAGTATCTTCAAGGCGGCGGTTTTCTGGGTGTAGGTCGCTTCGGTGGCTACCCAGTCCTCGGAACCTACATCATGGAAGGCGGCAGTCGGCAACGTAGACTCACGGTTGTAGAGCAACGAGTTGCCTTCAATAGACTTCCACTGTAGGAACGGCATCAAGGCGTCGCCTGTAAGTATTGCTTCCAGGACGCCCGACTTCATCTCGTCCATTTCAAGTTTTGCATACTCACTCAGAGTAGGCATGATTCACTTATCTCCTCTAGGTCTTGGTTTTCGCTGCAAGACCCCGTTGTATTTTTTCCAACGGTGTCAACGCCGAACCACCGCCTGGGGGATTTCCACCCTGAGCGGGTGAATTGACCTTTGGCTTTGTATCGGGCGCTGCCACCACTTTGGGATGCTGTAGGAGATAGGTTGTGGCGGCCAAGCGCATCTCGGTCTCAGTGGCACCAGTTACATGCTCTGGGGGCACGCCAAGTTCGACAGCGACAACCTTTTGCGTGACCTCACGCTCTCTGATTGCTACCGCTTCTTCACGTAACCTTAGGGCACGTTCCTCTGGTGTCAACGAGGCAAGGGGCTTTTTAGCATCGTTGGTGGCGTCTCCGCCAGACTTTGCCACGGCGTCGTTGACCTGTTTTTGAAAGCTACTCATAAGGCCAGGTATACGTTTGTCTACCTCCGCCTTAACCGCAGCTTCTATGACCGCCTCAGACAGTTGGGGGCCTGTTGACACCGATTGCTCGGTGGACTCGCCCGACTTAACATCTTCTGGCATCTAACTCCTGTTCCCCTTTCTATTAGCCCCCATTAAGGGTGTGAGGTGGGGCCTGCAAGCGGGAGGCACGCCTACGGGCCCTTTTCCACCTCTTGATACATTATAGCACATACGTGCGTGTTTGTCAATACGGGTGTTCTACTTTGCTACCTGCTGTAAAACTTATTCAGAAAGGCGGGGATACGGGTATCGGCCCAGGGCACACGTTGTATTGTGCTGGCATCCCTCAACATTGCCCTATACTCCTTCTCCCACTTTTCCACCAGCTTAAACTGTGGTCGTTGCAACATGCGCTGTATCAACACAGGGGCAACGCCCTGCTGCTCTGCAATAGACGCTTGCGCCTGTGCCTTGTCCCATTCAACAGCCCACTCTTTGTAACGACTAGCCCGCTCACTGTAGCCCAGTGCATTATACCACAATGGGATGGCAGTTTGTAAGTCCCAGTATACCCACATAAACTTGCGCCCTTCCCTAAACTCCCTCATCCCAGGTGACTCTTTTTTGTGTATGTACTCCTCCACTTGGGGGCGTATGTCGGAGGGCAGGTAGCTCAATATCTTTTCCTTGTTGCGGAAAAACCCATTCCAATCTTGCTCACCTGTCACCTCATTTGTCTGAATGGGGATATTGTAGTACGCCTCCAAAACGTCATCAACTACAGAGCGTATGGGAGATTCAATGTGGAATCGTTCATTAAAGGCTTGGCGTGATGCTTTGTCAAGGGGGGCGTTCTTGAAGTGGGCAGATTCTTTCAAAGCTGTCAACGAAGCGTTCACCCCCACCCATCTATCATGGTAGGCATCACGCCACATTGACCCTGTTAGGATTCCAGCGTTCAAATACATATCATCATCAAACTGTTCCCCCAAGGCATCTTCTCTTATTTTGCTCACCTCATCGTAATACTCATTGGTAAGTTTTTGTAGTTGCGCTCGTGCGCTAGTCTGGAGGGGTTCAAACACCGACCCCACCAACTCAAACTCCTTCAACGAGCGTAGAGTGTCCAAATCCACCTTCGACAACTCCACCACGTCCTGCACACGCTTGCCCTCTTTACGCAGGTTCCGCACCTCCTCCACTGATAAACCTGAAATACGTGCCGACTCGGTGTCCAGCTTCAGGCGCATCTTTTCAAACCCATCAGGCCGATACCGCAACACTGACAGTTGCTCACTGAGTACTTGCCGCCACGCTACGTTTTGGGTGGCTTCCATTAACATCCACTGCCTGCCTTCGTCAGCTTCCACATCGTCACGGGTTACACCATAGTGTGATACCAAGTACACGTTCTCATAGTAATCCTTAAACTTACTGGGGAACAGGGTGTTGGCGGTGCGTACAAAGCTGGACGCATTGTACCCCTTCATATCTGTCCAGTCGTTCCCCATCATGGTAGCCATGATTTTATCAGCCTCCACTGAACCATACACCAACGCTGAAAGGGCCGTCTGCATTGAGGCAGGCAAATCTTCACCCACATCAGCCAAAACGCCGCGCCCCGTCACCGCCTTCTTACCAGTTTCCGCTAACCATGTCTGCCAAGTGCCTCCGTAAAAGCCGTAACGTTCCACGGTGGTCTGCCAACTATCAGCCTTGCCAAGTAGCCCCTCATACTCTGACGGATACTCGCTACGAAATGCCCGCCTCAACCTGCCCAGCAACAGCCCCCGTATCGGGGACACCTGCATACCCCCAATATCTTTTGGTATATAGCCGTCGTCGGTGGCTTGCCAGAAGTAACCACTAGGCCCAAACGTGCGGGTGTAGAAAGGTTTTTCCACTGCCCATCTTGCCATTGTAGGCCAAGCCCGTGACTCATACCTCCAAAACGGCATTATGGCACTCATTATGTCATCAACCACCATCGTGTCGTCGTAGTTGGTGAAATTGCGGTTGTACGCTTTAACTGCTCGCTCCATTCCCTTTTCACGCAGCTTATACAGGTCAGTGCGTTGTACCTCAGTCAGCTTGTCTACCGCATCAGCAACAGTGCCAAACCATTTCGCCACCTTCTCTTGCTGTTCAGGGTTTAACGCTCCCTCTTCGTATGACCGCACGAGCGCATCACGAAAGGCGGCGATAGACTTCCTGCGGTTCCCATAAGCATCAGTAAAGCGCAACGCCTCGGCAGCAGCCCTTAATTCATCTTTAAACTTCACAGCTTGCCCATCCAAGTACGCCTGGGCATCTGCACCAAAGTTTTCAGCATTGATACTACGTGCTATCTGCCCCAGCTTCAACTGCCCCCCAGTGGTCGCTTCTGCAAGGCTACGATATTCGTCCCGCTTTTCCGTATGAAACATACGCCACGCCCTACCCTCGTCGCCTTTTGCAGCAGCGATAGCTTCCTGTGACATTCCTTTCCCGCTCAGGCTACCAAAATACTTCGCCACAATAGTGTCCACATGGATTTGTGTGCTTTCAATATGGTCGCTTATCTCGTTTAATATCTTCCCAATTTCGTCGGCATCGTTGGGGGAAAAAGTAGCGGCGTCGGCACGAATCTTGTCAATCACTGCCCGCCGTTTTGTAGCGTCAGCGTTCTCCAATATCTTCGCCACTGCCTCATGCCCCTTGCCCCAAAAGCTCCGCAACGCCGCTGGGTTTTTCAAATCACTATGGTCGAGCATGGCGTTAAGGGCGGCAAGGGGCGTAGACTCGGTTTGCTGTAAAAATGACATCATCAGTCCCACTTCATCCACAAGGTCGGCCTTGCTAGACACTCTCGCTGCCGAAATGCGGGTGAGCACAGCCTCTAGCGACCTGCCTACGTTGGTGGGTTCAGTGAGAGCAATAAAATCCAGTTCGTTCTCTTCCATCTGACGAGCGGTGTTCAGTATACGCTGAACAGAGGTGGAACCCGTTTTCAGAGAGTCAGCTAGTTGTCGTGTCTTTGGGGACATTTCGCCCAAATTAGCCACAACTTCTTTGTCAATGGCACTTGTAGACATGTGTTTACGTGCCACCAGGCTGCCAAGCTGCCTAATGGTGTCTGACCCAGCACCAATGTTAGCTGTAGCTAGTTGTTGCATGAAGCGCACACTTTGTGGCGACAACCCTTCAACACCAGCACCCCCGTGCATAATGAGGTCACGAACCAATGTTGCCTCGTCACCCCCACGGGCCAGAAAGGGCAGAATCTCCTTGTTCACTTCATCAATAGATTTCAGCGCCATATACTGCCGTCGTATGTAGTTGCCCCACTCCTTACTCTTACGCAAACCCCAACCACCTGCAACATTCCATGCCGCCGACAACGCTTTAGAGCCACTAACTAGGCGCTCTATCTCGCCCTCTTTACCAGTGACTTGCGCTGCGAGTGTTGTGGTGCCTTGCCGCAACGTCCAAGGTATTTCAGCTTGCGTACTTCCCACCAACAACCTGAACATTTCGTCATCACCCATCCTTACACCCACAACACCACCCTGCACAGAACGCCACACATCCTCGATAGCATTTCCTGGGGCATACGCTTGAAACCCCAACACCAACTCAGCAAACCCCTTGTTCAGTCTGCCCAACACCCCATATTGGAATTGTGCGGCTATCTTGTCAGTTAGACCCGACATCATCATGTGTTGCACAATCGCACGATGGGATTTTCGCTCCGCAATCACCTGTGCCGCCTTACTATCTTGTATCATTTGGCTATGCAACTCAAGAAAGTGCCCCAACGATGCCGACAACGTGTTTGATGACCGTCCTTCCTCAAACAGTGTCCACAGCGCCCTAAGGTCATCGCCCTTGGCGTCCGTTAAACCCGTGATTTCGTTTTTATCATTGAACACATAGCGTACCTTGCCCTGTAGATATGCTTCCACATTGTCATAGGCACTCACAAAGGTTGCCGCTGCCTCCTGTTGCTCTGGTGTACGCAGTAAGGCAGGCGTCCTCATAATGGCGATAAAGTCGTCCATGCCCCCCACAGCATCGGCCCGCCATACGTCTGGCCCCGCCACGGAAACCGCCTGCACCAACTGAGCATTTCGATGTCCTGCAATGCTACGTGTATTGAGCTTGAAGAGTGATTTTAGCCCTGGCACCGAACGAGCACCCTGCAATGTACCCTTGATAGCACCATCCGTTACATACTGTGTCCCTGCAATCCACGCCTTATCAACAGGCCCCAAGACCTTGCCTATCAGCCCAAACCTATACGCCTTGCCTGCCGCACCCGCAAATATACCCCAACCCAAAAAGTTCATTGGGTCAGTCACCATCTGGCCCAAAACCTTTTCGGCAAAAAACACATCAGGACGGGCCTTGCGCTCGGCAAGTAACTGGTTGGAGAAATTGTTGAGCTTGCCGAAAAACCCTCCGTCACCGTCCGCCCACGACTTGCCAAGCGCCGCCCACTCTTGTTTAACCTTGCTGTCACTCCCCGACACCACCTGCCTCACCGCCATTGTTGCAAGCTCGGCAATCGGTATGGACACCTGCTCATCATAGTTACGGAAGGCCCACGACACACCTTTTACAATCGGCTTGCCAACAAACCTATATAGCAGGTTCTCTTTTTTGACTGGCTGCGCTGCACGCTCTTTCGCTAGAGTTGCACGTTCACTAGCATTGTAATCTAGCCCATAGTATATGCTGTCCGCCGCCGAGGGGCCTATAATACGTGTTCGTTGGGTACGGGCATTGGACGCCTGCTCAGGGTCGGCCCCGCCGAAGATTGAACCCATACCGCTGTCGGGAGTAGGCATCTAACTTATTCTCCTTGTAACCAACGAGGGCGATATAGACGGTTCACGTCGCCCCTGGGTAAAACGTGTACCCTTTTGCTTGCGAAGAAACTCCTCAAAGGTAGACGAAATGCCGCCGCCTGCCGCCCCTTGTGGTGCGGCCTGCCTAAACGCACGCATCGCTTTTACAATCTCGGCAGCACGGGCCGTCTCCTCTGACTGAGCAGGGGTGCCAAGGCCAGACATAAACCTCGTTTTGTCGGCGACACGTTGCCGTGCCTCGGCAGCTTTCAGTTGAATATCGACGGGAGGCATTATTGGCTGCCCTTCCTCGTCGACCCCTATTGGCTCGCCTGCTGCGATTGCCGCTTTGTTAGCACCCGTGGGGGCAGGCCCCAATTCACCCGCCGCCGCAAAGATTTCTTGCAGCCCCTCACCAAACTCCTGTGCCTGTCCTAAACCGCCCAGGCGTTGAACTTCCTCTACAGTGATACCGAACTGTGAAGCAACAGCACGCTCCACCACAGCCGTTATCATGTCGGCCTGCTGCTTATCTTGTGTGGCCTTCCAGTTTTCCAGTGCTGCTCCCGTGAGGGGCCTGCCCTCCTCATCAGTGGGTAGCGACCCCTGCCATTCGGCACGCAGTTGCTCTTCCATCATAATGGCATTTTGAAAAGCGTCCGTTTGCTGCGCCACAGGCAACTGTTGAATGATAGGCTTGATTGTCTCAATAAAGTCAAAGATGCCAGGGCTTTTCAACGCCTGCACTTGTGCTAGAAACTCTGGGGTGCCCTGATAAGCGGGGGCACGCGCCACCATCTCATCTCTGCGCCGTTGTACATCACCCATAGTCAGCCCCAGCCCCTCTGCTACATACACAATCTCAGGCACGATGCGGTTTCCAAAGCTCTCTACAATCGAGCGAGTTGTATCGGCGTCGGCGTCAAGAAAACCAAACGTATCTTTGAACTGTTTGTTGATATTGGTCTCGTACTGTGCCCTGGCCCCCAACGTACCTCCAACACGCTCAAAATACTCATCAACAGTCTCATCATAGCGGGCAGCAAAAATGTTGGCGGCCTCACCTTCCGCTTTTTCCAACGGCACCCCCAATGCAAACATGATTTGCCCCGCAGGGGATAGATTGTGGGACAATGCTACATCCAATGATGTGCCTGACTCTTCTATCTCCCTCATCTTGTTGGGGAATAGGGATTCCATCGTGCCCTTGCTGGCACCACCCACTATAACCGCCTTTGTAGGGTTGGCTGCATATTCCGCAATCCAAGAATCAAACTTACCGTCGAGAAACTGTTTTGGATTTATCTCCTTACTCATGTCCTCTGAGGCATCCGCATCGCTGTTGGCCTGCAAAAACCACTCCCATAAATACTCACTACCACTCAACAGCGCAGAACGTTCCTCTGGGGTTACATCAGCCAAAACACCCTCAAACTGCGCATCAAAATAATCCCGCACCATGTCGAAAAAGTCCAACTTGTTGACGGTGGTTTTGTACCCAGATGCAATGTAGTTCAGCACCTTTAAGGGGTCAGCGAAGCCGTCCTTTTCCTTCATTGCCTGCAATACCACAATATCTTCCAGAGCACCGCCTTGCAGCCCCGCATAGTTAAGCTCACCAAACTCCATGTCACCCGACACCAACTTCATTGTAGCATCTATAGATGCCTCCATCGCCAGTAACTCTACGTCCGTCATCAGAGGGTTACGGGATAGCAGCATCTTTCGTAGGTTGCGCTTAAAAAGGTCTAGGATTTGCAGTGACCCCTGTTGGGGTGCAGGCGGTGTTGCAGCGACAGTTGTCTCATACAACTCCCAATCCCGCTTTGCATCGGGGTCAATTATTGCGTTGTCACGAATGGCATTAAACTCCTCTTGTGTGGAGTGTCCTGCTTTCAAACGTCTGTACTCGTTGTCAATGGCTTCTATTGCAGCCAAGCGCCTTTCTATCGCTATCTGGCTAAAGTCTGCATCTTCGTAGGAAGTGCCTGTAATGCGTTCCCACAGTTTAGCTCGCTCAGTGTCGCTCAGTTCGGGTAGAGGTGCTTCCTTTGCCACGGCACCCCATAGGGCTGCGCCTTCGGGCGTTGCCATGAAATTATCCCACGACACACGCAAGTCGCTACCCAACATGCGCTCCACAGCAGCTTTAGTAACAGGTGACATAGCAACCAATTCCTCCGCAGAGTCAGACCGCCCCCACAACCTTTTGATAAGACTGAAAATGCCCTTCTTCGTTTCGGCAGCCACATCAAAATTGCCTACATTTGCACCAACAGTATTTTCTATCTCGTCACGTAGCACACTTTGCAGGTAAGAGGCTATTGCCTTTTCCCCCTTGGAGACAAAAAACTCATCTAGCCCGTCCTCAACCGCACTTGAAGAGGCAAAGTGTGTTAGCCTCTCACGCAAATCTTCATCAGCTATTTGTGCCTGCATCGCCTTGGTGAACGTGGCTGTGCCCCCGCTATAGAGAGTTGCCAACGCCCTCCCTAACGAGTCAAACGACATACCCTCAAGAGCGGCAACCAATTCCGAACCACCAGGCCTTGCTCGAATGTTGGCTGTAAACGCCTCTCCAAGCTCTCGGTATGAGGTGCCTGTAACTTTTGGGGGAGTCTCAACAACCCCTATGATGGTGGTTGGGGGTTGGAACTCTGGCGGCGCAAACGGCCCTTGCCGTGTGTCCTCACGACTTATTATAGAGTGGCCCAGCGCTTCTTGCCTGTTTAGTTCGACTCTAAGCTCCGCTGCTATAGCGGGGAGGGGATACCACGGTATGCTTAATCTCCCCTCCGCTGCTTTAGCAACAGGTGTTGTATAATCCAGCCCAAAATACCCCATCACGGCTCGCCACAACACCTGTGCTTTCGACAGTACATCTCTTTGCTGTAGGGTGGGTGATGCGGGGACTGCATCGTATGCGTCACCTATCTCTAACAGTTCCAGTACCACATCTGGACGCCTGTCAAGGTGGGCGGAGTAGTATTCCAACCAAAACTCTAGGTCAGTGCGTTGACGAGGTTCAGGCATGGTGTGTTATCTCAACCCCATAAGCTGTGGTAGGTTTGGTGCCCCAGGGTTACGCATCCGTCGTGTCTGCGACTTGCTCACCCCCGTCATCTCAGGTGGCATCATCATTGGGTTCAACTCAGGACGCCCCGTCGCCCCCTTATTGCCGCTACGTTGTCCTGCCTGAGCCACCAAAAAGTCCGCATAGTCACGGAACATCTCAGCCGTTTCCTTGTTGCCTTCGTTGTCAAGCTCGGCAGCCCTTGCCCGTATTGCACTTATGGCGTTAAGCTGCATGATGGCAGGGTCTCGCCGCAGCACATCACGTTCAATGCGCTCCTTTACCAGCTTGGGGTCATCTACCTTCAGCACATCTTCCAACGCCGTCAAGATGTCCATAATGGGTTCGTTGCCAGGGATTGCATTGCGAATAAGGGCAACACGCTCCATCATGTCACTAGGTAACGACAAGTCAACGTCTACTTCATTTGCAAACTCTGTTGGAATATCGGTAGGGTCAAACTTCTCCATAAAGATGCCACGCCCATGCGCTTTACCACTCAATACAATCGAGTCGCCTTGCTTTTTGAACTCGTCCAAAAACCACCTGTCGGCATACTTGAGTACACGCTGGAGGCCCATTTTATAAGGGCCTAGCTTGTGGAGTGCGGCCTGGAGTATCTGGCTAACAGCGAACCCAGACAGTTGTATCTGTAGACCCCCATACAGCGCATCAGGAAAGCCACCCTTTTGTGCCTCTACATGAAGTCTATCCAACACCTGTGCCACCTCTATTGGGAAACGCCCAGGTTCATCACGAGAAATGCTGGCGTTCAAATCGTCGGTGTAATACACATTACCACCATCACGGGTAGTTTGGCGTCGTTCTCCGATGGCATCTTCCAGGCGACGCTTTATCTTGTCGGGTTCAGCATAGTTTTTGGCAATTTCCAGCAACAAACTATAATACTTGTTAAAGTTTTTCCACCCCACCCTGTTACTCTCCAGCACACTCATGCCGATGCGCTTTTGCCAATCGGTGCTGGTGAGTTGAGTTGGGGCAAGTCGATATGGTGAGCCACCAACTGGGCCTGTAAGCACGGGTATATCAGGGCGCTCCAACACTTCCTCATAACGCACCCATTCTGACGCTCCATTAGGCATTGCCATGATGGTTGAGTTCACCACAAACCCGCCGCGCTTCTCCCATATCGAGTATATCTGGGTTGGTAGGGTGCTGTCGCCACTCACCCGTGCGACCACGCCACCTTCCAGTGCCATACGCTGGGCCTCTGCAAGTGTCGTTTGCCACTTGTGTACATACGTGGTTAGGCCGTCTGTTCTAGCCCCATACTCCTGGAAGGCTTCCCGCGGGTCGTGGATGTCAAAAATGGGTAAAGTGCGTCCATCTTGCAACGTGCGCACGCCTAGTTCTACCGCATACCACCCCATCAACATCCAATAGGCAAGCTCCCGTATCACAAAGTCCCTACCACTAAAAAACGACCTCTCGTCGATAAGGTTCCACCAACCCTCCAACGCCCGCTCCAGCTTACCCGCCTTGTCAAAGGCTGCTTCATCTTGCCCACCCACCTTGATGTTGTGCTTCACAGGCTGCCCACTCAACAGGTGAATAGCCAAACTCATAACGGTGGCGGGGTCGTTAGTAACTGCCGACTCATAGCCGCTCTCCAAGTTTTCGTCATAGAGGGTTTCAAGGCGTATCCACTCGTTGATGCGGTCATTGCGGGGACGCCAATATGCTTCAAGGCTGGTGGCCCTTTTGAGTATTTCTCCACTTGTTACCATTTGGTTCTCCCGTAATGTTCAACCCTTGCCCTTGACCTGCTTATTTCGGGGAGCACCTTACACCCCATCAGTATTGTTGTCAGCAGGTCATCGTAGGCTCCACGAGGAGCACCCACCTTGGTGACGCCTGCACTTGTACGGTGCTCTTCATACGTTGTCATTTGATTGGCAACCCTCTCATCGTAGGTACGAAACAAATCCCTATCAAGTAGTTCCTTAAACGCATCAATCATGGGGCCTTTCGTCCACTTGGTCGTTTTCCACCCATAATTCCCGTCGTCACGGGCGTAAAGGTGAGGATACTTTATGACATCAGTGAGCGCCATCAGCACAGCGCCCCCACTACTTTCCATCACTTCGGGCACAATTAGGGCCTTGTTGTAGTATTCCGCAAGGTTTGCTACCTCTCGTGCCAACTCGTGCTGTGACACACGCCCCATCCAGGTTGCCACATGCTCCACGTATGGGGGCTGTACACACAGCACCGTTGCCGCATCAAAGTCCGACGAGTCCGTTACGCCCTGTGATGAGTCCACACATACTATATACCTCAACGTAGGCTCAGGCTCTTTCCACACACTCAATTCTTCTCGTTGTGTCGCGGGAGGGCAAACAAACCGTCGTGCCAATTCACGCTGTTCGAGGGTGAAAATGGAACCTCCTGTAGCTACAAATGCCTCGAAGGGGTTGTTTGGAAACTCCTGCTGACACTTAGAAGCACCCATCTTGAGTGCCTCTACCCTGTGGTACAGTATATGCTCCATCGTCAGGTTATACTGTTTCATCAACGCCTGCTCTGAGGTAGAGGGTGGGCGCTTTGCCACCAATGGAGGAACCTCTAGGGAGTCGGGTGCATACCTGTAGTCTGGGTCAAGCGACCAATGGTAGAAGTGGGGTTTGTACAACGAGTCGTGGTTGACGGCAGCTTGCCACTCCTCCCAAAACATCCCTGTTTGCCCATGCGCAGTGGATTCTATCACAATGCGTGAACCGTGAGGTGGCATAGCCCCCACTACCGCCGCCTTTACATCCGAGGCAAACTCGGCATCCCATATTCCCACTTCCGTTAGAAGCGCCCTATGGTATGGAGAACCCCGTACCGACCTTATACCACCACTACTCACCACATTTATCTCGCTGCCGTTGGCAAACTTCATCGCTCGCACGTTGTCAATAACTATGGGGGAGCGAAATGCTATCTGGGTGCCCCCTACCTCAATCACATCAGGCAGGCGTTCCCACATAGCCCTGTAGTATGAGCTAAACAACGGAATTACGTCGTCATTTTGAGCTACCGTAATAACACGTAGGTTGGGCTGTATCATGGCGTCCAACAGGTAATCAGCCTCGAAGAGAGTTGAAAACCCCATCTGACGCCCCTTGAGCACAATATCGGCATCGGAGCGTGTTTGCATGAAGTCGAGTTGTGCGGGCTTCAGTAAAAAGGGCACTACGCGACCCTTTTTGTCCACAACCTTAACCAGCTTCTCAAACATGAGACGCCTGTTGGCAAAAAAGGCTTTTATAGCTACGGCACTGTCGGAACTGAGCAAATGTTTTTTATTCCCTTATATATAGTATGTATTACCAAACATTTCATTCAGCTGTTGTCTTTGTCCCACCAAGTCGTCGTTGTGGATGGGGAAGGGTAGGGGAGGAACTGAAATACAGGTGGCACGCTTACGGGCTGCTCAGGGGTGTAGGCGTTGCTGCTACACTTTGGGCACCTATAACACAAGTCCTCATTTGCAACTGTCCCGCCAGGGTTATCATCCATCGTCACACGCCGCCACAGTAAGCCACAGTTCAAACACCTCACCAACATAACATGCCTCCTATTCTACTATACGTCCTGTTGCTTCGACCACATTGGCCTCGTTGAGCGCCTCTTCAATGGTAAAAACATGCTCGACGGTGTGCCTGCTCCCACGAACTCTGTCAATGGCCGCCTTCATAGCGCCCCCCTTAACTTGACCAAGCCTCCCACTAATAGCCTCACCTGTGCTGTCCGCCCAAGGCACGTCGAGAATCTTGCGTTCTTCAATTAGTGCTTTCAACGCATTGCTTTTTGTTAAAGCATCAATCAGCACATCGTCTACATCATCGGGGCGGCCCGTCAACAACAACTCCGCACAACGTCTAAAGTCGGCGTCCTGCCGTTTCATCTCGGCGGCCCACCCCTTCATACGTGTCAGCGCATCACTACAGGCAGCGTCCGACGCGTAGTATCGCCTTAGCAGCAACCACTCCTGCTTTTCGGCGGTAAGGTTGGCAAAGCGGGCCTGCAACTCGTACTTGAGGTCAGCGGGAGTTAGTGCGGTAGCTTCCATTTTCTTTATACATTATAGCACGTATGTGCGGCCTTGTCAAGAGCAAACATCAAAACCCCATCACACTCCTGTGGCATCTACAGCCCCCTACCATGTTATCCCACATCGTAGCGCCATCGTCTCATAGCGCCTATATCCGTTACCGCCATGCCCCAAAGCTACGGGACTTGACGACAAAAAAAATTATCGTGCCGATACGGGGAACCCAGTGCGAATTGCACCCAACGATGCCCCCCAGGGGGGTTACTCAGGCACAACTTGACATAACGTAGCTACGTTGCAAAGCTGGCATAGCTAGGACATTAGGTTGGATTGGTGTAGCTCTACAGCGTGTCCAAGCTACGTTCATCCTCTCCAGCTTATCCTAATGCCCTAGCTGTACCAGCTTTGCCATAGCTAGGCGATAGGTGCTACTCCATGCGGAAACTACCTTCCGCTAGACGTGACTGGGAGCGCCCTAGCTACTCGGTCAGCGTTGAGTAGCTTGATGGCCTCCAGACACGGATGCTTTACGCCCCGATAGACCCCCTTGTAACATGCGGGACATGTGCCCACCATTACTAGGCTACTCATCACTTCGCTCCCACCGCATCCCCGTCAGGTAGGCGTGTGACTTTAGTGTTGGCAGTCAACCCGCTTGTCCTACTCTTGATAGCCGTGTTGAACACAGCCATGCGAGCATTATTGACTTCCACGCTCTTGAACGGCTTTGTACTCAGCAGGTATCCGCCTTTGCATCCACGCCCATACACCTTGCCAGCTTCAACGGCTTTGCTGGTGCTTGCTCTGGCATCATAGCCGTGTAGCTTCAGCCACTCATTGAGTCCACTGTACACTACATGGACACTGGCAGGCTTCCCCGCCGCTATCTGAGACTTTTCAGCGGCGGATACCAGTTGGTGAATCAACTCAGAACTTGCAATCTTCAACGTTGTCATTGTGTTACTTCCTTTCATGTTTCTACGTTGTTTTTCGTTGCATAAAAGGGTAACACCTATCGCCTTCCGCTATATGGCCTATCCGATAGTTCTCACGTCCGCTTTGCGTGTAGGTGAGTAAGTCTTTGTAGGCCAGCCATTGTGTCTTGTGGCTTGATGCTGGTCGCAATCCAGCTTTTCGCTCTAGGCCAGTCCGAGTCGGCACTAATAGTCTCGCACCTTTCGCCCAGGTTGTCAAGAGTTTTTGGCGTTATTTTACCACCAATTTTGGAGCAATTTCTTACGGCTTTCGTCTTAGAACATCCGTCCTGGCATACGGCAACCGCTTACCGCCCACCGTAGAACATGCGTGCTGTTTAGCACAGGCGTTCTACTTGACATAACGTGAGGTGCAGTAGGTAGTATGCAGTATGCCATACCCGCAAGGCGTATTGCTGGCAACGTGCAATGTTGTAGTGTGGCAAGGTGTAGTGCTAGCAATGAGGCAACGTGTAGCCAGGCACGATTTTAGAACATTTGTTTGGGACTTGACAAGCCCGAGTTTTTGCCCTAAACTTGAAGCACCTTGAAGTTTGGGGGGCTTT